>Ga0160457_1000076_pt1 | contig 149137 bp, 120 predicted proteins | sample HID1972M_E6MG_FD_108242 | JGI IMG/M metagenome (GOLD analysis project Ga0160457, IMG submission 108242) | Enriched pill bug-associated microbial communities from UW Madison campus, WI, USA - HID1972M_E6 MG | ecosystem: Host-associated > Arthropoda: Insects > Digestive system > Unclassified ...
ATAAACGTTTTTGGTCGTCCAGTCGTAGTACTGGTCGGAAACGATATCGGCACGTTCATACGGATCCATGCGCAGGTTGAAGATTTTCGGTACGCGCAGGCACACGAACGGTTCGCTCCAGACTTTGAAACCACCCGGTGCACGCTGTTCGCAGAACACGGCTTTCCAGTTGCCGAAACGCATCGACACCAGCACGCCATCGTCGTTGAAGTAGTAGAACTCCTTACGCTCGCTCTTCGGGGTCTGGCCGGTCAGGTACGGCAGTTGGTTGAAACCGTCCAGGTGCACTTTGAAGCTGGTGCCGCCGGAAGTCGGCGCCCAGCCTTTGAGCAGCTTGTTGGCGACATCGGTATCACCTGCGGCGGCGAGCAGTGTCGGGAACCAGTCAAGACCCGAGAACAGCTCGTTGGAAACTTCACCCGGTTTGATCTTGCCCGGCCAGCGGATCATCGCAGGCACACGGTACGCGCCTTCCCAGTTGGAGTTCTTCTCGTTGCGGAACGGCGTGGTCGCCGCGTCCGGCCAGGAGAACTGGTTAGGGCCGTTGTCGGTGGTGTAGACGACGATGGTGTTGTCGGTGATTTTCAGGTCATCGAGGGTTTTCAGCAGTTTGCCGACATCGCCGTCGTGCTCGATCATGCCGTCCGCATATTCGTTGCCGGGCATGCCGCTCTGGCCCTTCATCGAATCACGCACGTGAGTGAACAAGTGCATGCGCGTAGTGTTCATCCAGACGAAGAACGGTTTGTCCGCTTTGGCCTGTTTCTCGATGAACGCTTGCGCCGCCGCGGTGGTTTCGTCGTCGATGGTTTCCATGCGCTTGGTGGTCAGCGCGCCGGTGTCTTCGATCTTGCCGTCGGCGAAGCTGTGGATCACACCACGAGGGGAAACAGCCTTGACGAAATCGGCATCTTCTTTTGGCCAGTACGGACGTTCGGGTTCTTCTTCAGCGTTGAGGTGATACAGGTTGCCGAAGAACTCGTCGAAACCGTGGTTGGTCGGCAGGTATTCATCCTTGTCGCCCAAGTGGTTCTTGCCGAATTGACCGGTCGCATAACCCTGAGACTTGAGTGCCTGAGCAATGGTGATGTCACGCTTTTGCAGGCCTACCGGAGCGCCGGGGATGCCGACTTTCGACAGACCGGTACGCAGTGGCGTCTGGCCAGTGATGAACGAGGATCGACCCGCGGTGCAGCTGTTCTCCGCGTAGTAGTCGGTGAACATCATGCCTTCTTTGGCAATCCGGTCGATGTTCGGCGTTTTGTAACCGACAACACCCATTGAATAGGCACTGATGTTGGTCTGGCCGATGTCGTCGCCGAAGATCACCAGGATGTTGGGTTTTTCAGCCGCTGTGGCGGTTGCCGACAGCGCCATCACCGAGGTCGCAACCAAGGCGAATTTCGGTAGCCACTTGCGTATGCGAGTCATCTGACTTGCTCCTTTTCGCGGGGGGTCATTTATTGCTGATAACGTTTATTGCAGTCCTGCAGCACGCTTTTTTTATTGCACCTGCTCGTTTACCGGCGGATCGAACGGGTAGATCCGGCGCCATTCGGTCGCCATGTCCACCACGGTCCAGCCGCGGGAATTTGCTTCATCGAGAGCTTTGTCGAGCTTGCCGATGTCTGATTTGCGGTCGTAGGCCCACTCGCGCTTGGCGTCGGTGTGGTGCACCAAACCCATGAAACGTTTGCCGGTACCGGCGGCCGTCCACTGCAGCATTTGCAGGTCGCCGTCGGAGTTGCCGAAGGCGAGAATCGGCCGCTTGCCGATCACCGCATCAATGCTTTCCGGTTTGCCCGGGCCGTCGTCGTTGTGCGCCAGTTTTGGCGTGCGCACGATCGAGGCCTTGCCGTCCTTGTATTCGAAAGAAGTGACAAATGTGGTGCCGATCACCTGTTCCGGCGGAATGCCGTAAACCTTTTCGGCGAAGGCGCGCATGAAGCCGGTGTCGCCGCCGGAGACGATGTAGGTCTTGAAGTCCTGGCTGCGCAGGTAGTCGAGCATTTCCAGCATCGGCTGGAAGATCATCTCGGTGTACGGCTTGCCGGTTTTCGGATGACGGGCCTGGCTCAGCCAGGTTTTCGCGTAATCATCAAACGCTTCGGTGGTCATGCCGCTGTGGGTGGCGCCGACGATTTTCAGCAGGCCTTCCATGCCTGACGCCGCGAGGGCCTTGTGGTCGTTTTCGATCACCGCTTTGAATGGCTGCGTGGTTTTCCATTCCGGGTGCTGATCGGCGGTGCGCTTGACCTCGTCGAAAGCGAACAGCAATTCGAAGTACGCCGGTTGCTCGCTCCACAGCGTGCCGTCGTTATCGAACACGGCGATGCGGTCGGCGGGTTTGACGAAGTCCTTGCTCGTCTGATCGGTCACGGTCTGCACGAATTCGATGATGCTTTTCTTCGCCGGGCCGTCGTTCCACGAAGGCAGCGGCTCATTGGCCTGGGCCAGCAGCGGCAGGGCCAGACCGAACAGCAGAGCCAGGCCAAAACGTTGGCGGTGCAGCAACGGGTGCGTCATGGGAAATCCTTCTCGTGTACAGGGTTGAGCGGGCGCAGCGCCGAGGCCGGTTTCGCGTGCTGCTGTTCGGCCTGACTGTGAAGCGTAGTCAAGGATTGGCGCAGTTGGACAAGTGTCTGCTCGGTGGCCGGTTCGCGACCGTAAAGCCCACGCAACAGGCCTTGCAGACGCGGGCCGGCATCGACGAGCTTCAGACCCATTCGACTGCGGCGCAGCCACAGATACAGCGCACTGAGTTGCGCTGGTTTGGCTTCAAGTTGCGGATTGATTTGTTGCCAGGCGTAATCGGCTGACTGCAACCACGCTGCGTGCCGCGCTTGTTTGCGCGCTTGCAGGGTGCGGTAGCTGCGAGTCAGGGCGGGACGGCTCAGGTAGCCGAGGCCGATAATCGCGATGAGCGCCACGAGCCAGATCAGCCATTGTGTGGAGAACCGCAGGCGATTCTGGCCGAGTTGCTTGAGGTCTTCGGCGATGGAGAACACAGGTTTGTAGGCGCTGTTGGCGGCGGCAGCGAACGTCACTGCGGGCACTTGCGCGGTGCGCGTTTGATTGCTGCTCGCGTCCCACCATTTCACTTCGATGGCCGGCAGTGTGTGCGAACCGGCGCGGTCGATGCGATAGGTGACGCTGTCGATGCGCTGGCCGCCGAGAATGTCGCCACGGCCGTCATCGAGGCTGGTGACTTGCGGGGTTTTCGCATAGCGGCTGAGGCCGTCGACATCGCCCAGTGCCGGGATCGGCAGGGACATGGCCAGTGCGCCATCGGCCTTCAAGGTGAGATGCCGGGTAATGCTGTCGCCGACTTTGAGTGGTGTGGCCGAGTCGATCACGTTCTGGCTGAAGGTCAGTCCGGTGGCAACCAGTGGCGTTTCCCCGGGGTTGAAACCGGGCGGCCGGGCGGCGCTGAATTGCAGCGGTTCGCTGTGGGCGCTGATTTCGCTTTCAGCCTGACCGGGGGTGGCGCTGACGGTGAGGGCCGGGATATCGAACGATCGCGCGACGTTGGGTGTGATCAGGTAGGTGTAGCGCAATCCGTTGAAGGATTGGCCGTCGATGGTCTGGTTCAGGTGCTGGGCCTGACCGTCCGGGGGCATGACCAGAGCGCCGTCGAGTTTGAGATCGGGGAGGGTGGCGGCGCTGGTGAACCAGGTGTCGGTGAGGACATCGACTTGCAGCTCGATCAGGCCACCGACCATGGCGCCTTCGGCGGGTTGCAGATGGGCCTGGACTTTAAGTTGTGGGGCGGCTGCGAGGGCATTGAGGCTCAGCAGGCCTGTCAGGAACAAAATGCTGAGTTTGGTAGTGATTGCTCTGGCCTCATCGCGAGCAGGCTCACTCCTACAGGGGATCTTTGCCGTACACAAAATCAATGTAGGAGTGAGCCTGCTCGCGATGGCCGCAACTCGGTTCCGGAGATTCATGGCTTAACCCCCGCCTGATCCTGCAAGCTGAATTTCTGCTTGAGAAACTTCGCCGGCGATGTCGTCAGGTTCTGCAACCACAGTGCATCTGATGCGGCTTGCTCCGATTCGACCTTCTTGCTCTGACCCTTGCCCTTCGCCTTGTCGAATTTCACTTCATCCGGTTTGGTCTCAGGCGCGTTTTTCTCGGCACTTTCGGTGTCTTTGAGCAACGCCTGCGCCAACGCCAGATTGGCCGTGGCCTCCGGGAATTGCGGCTGCAGTTTCAAGGCTTGGGTGTACGCGGCAATCGCCTCATCAAACTTGAAACGGCGCACGTAAATATTGCCCAGATAGAAGTACGCCTGTGGCGTGTCCAGCCGCGCGAAAGTCGCCAGCGCCAAGTCATAGTCAGACGCGTGATACGCCGCGACCCCTTTCCAGTACGGATCGACAAACAGCGCTGCTGCCTGAGGCAGGTGCCCGTGCTCAAAGGCCCAGCGACCTTGCTGATCGCGAGTGAAGAAGGCGTCGGTCAGTGCATTCGCTTGCGCCGGAGCCGGCATGCCACCCAGTCCCACGGCCAGCACCAACGCGGCCATCCAGTTCACGCTCCAGCCTTTGCGCACGCCGAAAAATGCCAGCAACAGCAACGGCCAGCACAGCCAATAACCGGCGTCTTTCCAGTGCAATTCACGCTGTTCGGCGCTGGCGCTTTGGAAGTGCTGTTGCGCGTGCAGCTCGATCCAGTCCAGATCATCGTCATTCAGGGTCAGGCTGCCGAGGGGCGCATCGACAGCAGAAGCCAATTGTTTGATTGCCGCTTGATCAAAACTGCCCAGTTCCGGGCGCCCGTTGGCATCGGTGCGCGGCTGCCCGCTGGCGTCGTGGATCATGCCGCCGTCCTCGCTGCCCACCGCCAGCACTAACACTTGCAACTGACTGCCGCTCAGCTGCTTGTCGAGGCCATCAAGTTGCGCGGTATCGGCGCCATCGGTGATCAGCAGCAGGCTGCCCGGCGTCTTTTCTGCGCTGAGCAAGCGTTTCGCCTGCTCAATCACCGCGGCGACGTTTTTCCCCGGTTTGTCGATCAACCCGGTGCCCAACGCCTGAATAAATGAGTCGAGCAGGGCAGGATCGTCGGTCGGCGGCAATACAAGATGCGCGCTGCCGGCGTAGGCGATCAGTGCCGTACGGGCACCGGCGCGACGCTGAATCAGGTCATGCAGTTTGTGCTTGGCCGCTTCCAGTCGCGTCGGTTGCACATCGCTGGCGTCCATCGACGGTGACAGATCGAGGGCTACGATCAGCGGCGCGCGATTTTCGAGAAAATCCGGACGATCCTGTTCCCAGGTCGGCCCGGCCGCCGCGATGGCGCCGAGGATCAACAGCGCACAGAGCAGATGCACCGGGCGCAGGCGTTGATTGTCTTGTGGCGTAATCAACAGGTGCGGCAGCAAATGCTCGGCGATGTTGCCGCGCAGCTGTCGTTGCAGATCTCGGCTGCGGCGCCAGATCAGCGGCAACAATGCGCCGAACAGCGCGAGCAGGAGCCAGAACGGGCGCAGGAAATGGAAGTCGCTGAGGTTGATGTCCATCTCAGACCTCCTGCCGCTGACGGGCGAATGACAGCCGAGGCCACAGCAGCGCGCCGAGGTGATACAGACCCAGCAACAACATCGCCGCCCCCAGCGGCCAATAGAACAACTCGCGTTGCGGCTGATGACTGAGGGTTTTCACCTGATGCGGCGTGAGGCGGTCGAGGGTGCTGTAAACCTGATCGAGCGCGGAGCGGTCTTCAGCGCGGAAGAACTGGCCGCCGGTGGTTTTCGCGATCTGCTCCAGACCCGGCAGATTGACCTTGGCCTCGCCCGACGCACTCGGGTCGCCGATGCCGATGGTGTGGATGATCACGCCTTTGTTGGCGGCCATTTCGGCGGCGTGATCGGGGGTGATCGCGCTGCTGGTGTCGTTGCCATCGGTGAGCAGAATCAGCACTTTTTCCTGCTCATGGGCTTTATCCAACAGCTTCAGGCTGAGGCCGATGGCATCGCCGATCGCGGTGTTCGGCCCGGCCATGCCGATGCCGGTGTCGGCCAGTAACAGCGACAGACTCGCATGATCGAGGGTCAGCGGTGCCTGCGGATAAGCGCCGCTGCCGAAGACGATCAGGCCGAGGCGGTCGTCCTTGCGCTTGTCGATAAAGCCTTGCACCACGTCTTTGACGGCGGCGAGGCGATTGATTTTTTCGCCGTTGGCGTTGGTGAAATCCTCGGTTTCCATCGACTGCGAGATGTCGATGGCGAGCATCAGGTCGCGCACCGGTTGCTGGCGTTCGATGGGTTTTTCAACGAACACCGGACGTGCCACGGCGAGCAAAATCAGCGCCCAGACCAACAGGTTCAAGAGTAATTGCCAGACGTTGCGCCGAGTGCCGGCATGGGTGGGCGCTTCGCCGACAGCGCGGCTCATCGCCGCAAAAAACGGTACGCGCACGGCGCTGCGCGCTTCGTTGTAGGCCGGCAGGTAGCGGTACGCCAGCCACGGTAGTGGCAGCAGAAGCAACAACCATGGGTAATCAAGCTGCCACATGATGATGCTCCACCCAGTCCTGGCACGTGTCGAACAACGCCTGACGCTGCGGCGCGGGGAGGGCGCGCAGGGTGTCGTCGGGGGCGTAGGCGAGTTGCGCGAGTTGTGCGCTGAAATCGGCCGGGAGCGGCTTCTTGCTGTGCGCTTGCAAGAAGCGCTGCCAATCCTCCCTCCCCAACGCCGCAACCCCCTGTAGGAGTGAGCCTGCTCGCGATGGCGTCGCATCAGTCGATGAAACTGTTGAATGTACTGGCCCCTTCGCGAGCAGGCTCACTCCTACAGGAATCGCAGTGCGTTTGAGAGATTGGCCAGGCATTGAAAGCGCCACTCGCTTGAGCAACTCGGGCAGTTCGCGCAGCGCATTGAGGTCGTCACTGCGGCTACGCAGTTGTGCCAGTCGCGCCAAGCCTTCCCGGCGGTATTCATCGCGGCGCCATTGCAGGTAACGGCGCACGCCAATCACGATTGCCAATACAATCAGCAGCCCAAGCAACACCCACCAACCCCACGTTTGCGGCGCATAACTGACCGGCGCGGGCGGGGCCAACTCTTTGAGTTGATCGATGCTCGGGATATTCGGATTCATCGCCGTGCCCCGGCGCTTTTGCCCAGTTCGGCACGCAGTTGCGCGTGGGCTTCTTCGGCGGTGCTGAACATCATCAGTGGCACCTGACTGCGGCGCAGCAGGGTGGCGACGTCCTTCAAGCGACCACCGAGAAAATCCCCCAGCGGTTGATGCACATTGCGTTTTTCGATGGCCAGTTCGACCTGCAATTGACCTTGGGTAATCAGCAGGCGTCCATTGTTCGGCAGCTTCAATGCCAGCGGATCGTAGACTTGCAGGGCGATCACGTCGTTGTGCGCCGACAGCTGGCGCATCAGTTGCAACGTACGTTCGCCGGCCCCGGCGAAGTCGCTGACGATGCAGATCAAATGGTCGTGACCGGCCAGCGCCAGGCAACGCTGCAAGACGTTGTCGAGCTGGTCTTCACCTTCGGCATCCGGGTTAGCCGCGTCGAGCGCCTGATTCTGTTCGGCGATGCGGCTGAGCAGCGCTTCAACGCGTTTACGGCTGCGCAACGGCGCGATGCTGTCGATACGTTGATCGTTGAACACCAGCCCGCCAACCCGGTCGCCGGCGTTGAACACCATCCACGCGGCCAAGGCGCCGAGTTCGGCGGCGAGGGCGGATTTGAAGCTGCGTTGCGAACCGAAAAACATCGACATGCGCTGATCAACCACGATCAACGCCGGACGATCACGCTCTTCAGTAAAGGTGCGCACCACCGGTTTGCCGGTGCGCAGCGAAGCACGCCAGTCGAGGTGACGCAGGTCGTCGCCCGGCTGGTAACGGCGTAGTTCATCGAAATTCAAGCCACGACCACGCAGGCGCGAGGCATGGTTGCCGGCAAGGATGCTGCCTTGCGGCTGACGCGCGAGAAAACTCAGGTCACGGGCCTTGAACTCCAGCGCCATCAACTGCGCGAGAGAGACATAGACCAGGCCGTCGCTGCTCTTCATTTTTGACATCAGGCCGGAATCGCTACTTTATCGAGAATCCGATCGAGCACTTGATCGGCATTGACGCCGTCCGCCACCGCGTCATAACTCAATTGCAAACGATGACGCAGCACCGGGTGCACCACCGCGCGCACATTGTCCGGCGAAACAAAATCCTGCCCCTGCAGCCATGCATCGGCGCGGGCGCAACGATCCAGACCAATGCCGCCACGCGGGCTGGCACCAATCGAAATCCAGCGCGCGAGGTCTTCGTCGTAATCGGCGGGGTGGCGCGTGGCGTTGATGATATCGATCAGATAACTGTCGATGGCCGGTGACACATGCACCGCGCTGACTTCCTTGCGTGCCGCGAAAATCACCTCCTGCGACAGGCTGAAACCCTTGCTCGGCGCGGTGTTGGCGCCTTGTGCGAATTCTTCGGCGCGCAGCAGGCGCAGCACCTGGCTTTCGTTGTCGGCGCTCGGATAATCGAGCAGCACTTTCATCAGAAAACGATCCATCTGTGCTTCCGGCAGCGGATACGTGCCTTCCTGTTCAATCGGGTTTTGTGTGGCGACCACAATGAACAAATCCGGCAACGGATGGCTGGTGCCGGCCACGGTGATCTGGCGTTCTTCCATCGCTTCCAGCAGCGCCGCCTGAACCTTGGCCGGGGCACGGTTGATTTCGTCAGCAAGAATCAGGTTGCCGAACAGCGGGCCGGGTTGGAAACGGATCTCGTTTTTGCCTTCAACCTGATGCAGCACTTCGGCACCGGTGATGTCCGACGGCAGCAAATCCGGGGTGAACTGGATACGGCTCATCTTCGCGTCGAGGTGTTTGGCCAGCGCCTTGACCGTGCGCGTCTTGGCCAGCCCCGGCAGACTTTCCAACAGTAAATGGCCGTTGGCCAACAGGCCCAGCAGGATCTGCCGAATCACTTGATCCTGACCGAGCACCGATTCGGCGATGCTGGCTTGCAGGGCATTGAGGTCGGTAAGTGCAGTCATGGGGCAGTCCTTTGTGTCCGGGTCTAGAAAAATGCCAGGGTCATGTTGACGCTGAAGCCGTTGCCTTCAGGACGATTTTTGGTGTCGAACTCCGGCACCCAGCGGGCGCTGATATTGGCTTGGGCGTCGGCAAATTTACCTGACCAGCCAACCACCGGGCCGGCGCCAACGGAACGGCCGCGATAACCGTTGAACGTATCGGCAGTCTGGCCTTTGTCGTCGGTCAGTTGCTGGATATAACCCGCCGCAACGCCGGCGCTCCAGCCATTGCCGAAACCGTGAGTCCACAGGGCGTCGAGGGTGAAGATGTTGCCGTTGCGATAATCGGTGGCGTCGTTCTCGGTGTAGAACTCCAGACCGCTGGACAGCGTCAGCTCGCCGCCCTTGCCGTCGAGGTGGGTGAACGCCACGGTCGGCATGAACGTGTAATTGTTCTGCCCCGGGTTGGCCAGTCGATCGTCGTTATAGGCACCGGTCGGCACGTAGATCGGCAGGGACAGCGAGATGTGGTTCAACTCGTCGAAGTGGTAACCGGCGGCGATGGGCGTGATCAGGGCGTCGGCGAATTGGGTGCCGGAGTCGCTGTCACCCAGCGTGCGCCCGCGCGGGCCGGTGATGCTGGCTTTGATGTCGGTGTACTGCACCGGAATGCCAACGGCCGAGGCGTAGTTCCAGCGACCTTTGCCGGTGTCCCAGACGTGGGTGAAGTTGGCCATGGTGTACGACACTTTCATGTCGATCCCGCCACTGACCGCGCCGGAAATCGGCGCACCGTTGCTGCCTTTTAGCGAGCCGTCGTACCAAATGCTGGTCAACGACATGACCCAGCCCGGCTCAGGCGGCACGATACCGGCGTTGGAAAACACCTGCTGACCGGTAATTGGCCGGCCAACACCGCCCTCGGCGGCGTACAGCAGCGGACTGCCGATCATGCACAGCGCCAGTAACGGGCGCACAACGTAAGGCTTGACCATCAACGACTCCGCTTAAAGTTCTGGCTGTATAAATATTCGAATAGTGGCGCCGCCGGGCGCTCGGTCGCTGCATAGACAGCGCTCCGATCTGTTTGCGGGCTGGCGATGGATTCCTGGGCGCCGACGCCACAGCTGACAAACATCGTCATCAAGCTGTAGCCGGCGGCCTTGAGGGTAACCTGCATAGCGTCTTCCTTACTTGCCGAAGGTCAAGTTAATGCCGGTATACACAACGAATTGCGGCAGGCCGTCGCCTTTGCGGTCGACGGTCCACTGCGGTTCGATGAAGGCGTTGACGATGTTGCTGTCGGACTTCCAGGCTTTGCCCACACCCAGACCGAGCGGGATGTAGTGGGTGTCGTTTTTCAGGTCGAACGTCCAGGTGCCGGTGGAGCGCAGGTACCAGCCTTTTTCCAGGTTATGGATGATGAACGGCTGCATGGTCGCGCTTTCAACGTGGGCGCGGTCGCTGTCGCCAGCGAAAGAACTTTGATACTGCACCAGTGCGCCGAGCAATCCGCGCGGGGAGGCGTCGATCGCGACAGCCGCGAGGCCCCCTTGCCATTTGCCGGTGCCGAGCTCGTCCTGCTCGGCGGTCGGCGCGGTGATCAGCGGGCCAATGCCCAACTGCACGCCTTCGGTTTTCAGAATAAAGATGTCGAACAGGTTCAGATCGCCCATGCCGGTGCTGTAACCGTTATGCGGATCGGGGCGGGTGCTGATGGGCAGCGTCGCGCGTACCAGTTGTGGCACACCGATAAAGTCGTTCGGGGCGATCGGCAACGTGCCGCGCAGCAGGACGTCATTGGTATGAGCGTTGCTGTCGTAGAGTTTGGGGGTGTAATAGTCCTGCAGGTTGGCGCCCGGCGCCACGTTCAGCGGGTTGTTACTTTTATTGGAGTCTTCGGCGTTGTCTGCTTGCGCGAACGGCATAGCCGCCAGCGAACTTGCCAGAAAAAGAGTCTTCCCCACTCGATTGAACTTCATCCCCGATTCCCTGGTGGCTCAATGGACAACTCGGCACTTGTCGGCCGTACGGCGTAATCCCTTTCTTTTCAAGCCTCTAGGACACGTCTTGTTTACGCTAGCAGCTTATCCAAAGTCTGCCAGTCGAATGTATTAATTCTTTGGTTTTGTGTACTTGTTCACTATTCGGTTGTGTACTGGTAGGAGCTGCCGAAGGCTGCGATCTTTTGATCTTGTTTTTACGGACAAGATCAAAAGATCGCAGCCTTCGGCAGCTCCTACAGGGGGCATGAGGGGTTTAGCTGTTTTTCTTTGCTTGGTCGCGGATGCGCTCTTCTTGGGCGCGAGCCTCAGGAGTGAACTCTGCGCCAAAGTCTTCAGCGGAAAATATCTGGCGAATCTCGATGTCGGAATCGGTGCCCGGCATAGGGTTCGGGCAGCGCTTGACCCACTCAATGGCTTCTTCCTTGGATTTAACGTCCCAGATCCAATACCCGGCGACCAATTCCTTGGTTTCGATGAAAGGGCCATCAGTCACCGTACGTTTGTCGCCGGAGAAGCGCACACGGGCGCCTTTGCTACTCGGGTGTAAACCGTCCGCTTCTACAAGGATGCCGGCCTTGGCCAGTTCCTCGTTGAAATTGCCCATCGCGGTGAGCAGTTCTTCACTGGGCATGACGCCGGCTTCCGAATCGGCGCTGGCTTTTACGAGGATCATGAATCGCATGGCGGTTACTCCGAAAAGTGTGGGGTTCACTGCTTAATCGAACGGGCCGGACATGAATCGACAGCATGGTTGAAAAAAATCAGGATCGCCCGCATCCCCGTGTAGGAGCTGCGGCACGCTGCGATCTTTTGATTTTGTTTCGAGGATCAAAAGATCGCAGCCTTCGGCAGCTCCTACCGGGATCTCGGGTTGTATACAATTTCGTGCGCCGGCACCTGACAATTTCATTTTGGGCATAGGTCGTCGGACAATTTCGTGGTTAACTTCCGCTTCTTGCATGCTCTCCAACCACAACGTTAGAAGGACTCAAGTCATGGCTCAAGTCACCCTTAAAGGCAATCCGGTTCAAGTCAACGGCCAGTTGCCACAAGCCGGTTCCAAGGCGCCAGCCTTTTCCCTGGTTGCCGGCAATCTGTCCGACGTCACCCTGAAAGACTTCGCCGGCAAGCGCAAAGTCCTCAACATCTTCCCAAGCGTTGACACCCCGACCTGCGCCACTTCCGTGCGCAAGTTCAACGCTCAGGCCAACGAAGTCGCCAACACTGTCGTGCTGTGCATCTCCGCTGACCTGCCGTTCGCTCAAGCACGCTTCTGCGGCGCCGAAGGTCTGGAAAACGTTCAGAACCTGTCGACCCTGCGCGGTGCCGAGTTCATCGAAAACTACGGCGTGGCCATTGCTGACGGCCCGTTGAAAGGCCTGACCGCCCGTGCCGTCGTGGTGCTGGACGAGAACGACAACGTGCTGCACAGCGAACTGGTCAAGGAAATCGCTGAAGAGCCGAACTACGACGCCGCGCTGGCCGTCCTGAAGTAAGCTCTGCCACAGCGCTTTACAATTGTTAACGGCCTGGCCCTGTCCAGGCCGTTTTCATTTGTGTATCAGTGTTTTGCCTCACACCTTGAAACGTAAGATGAAGGTAAATTGCCGGTAAAGCTGCTTTGCTTAATCGTCACCAGTGCTTATCGTTCAGCCTCCCGTAAAAGAAGCCCACGCGCCCAATGGTTAATCACTCCATGCAATCGTCCCCCCGCAACACCCGTCGCTGGCTGATCAGCCTGCTTGTCTTGTTGGTTATCGCTGTTCTGTGCTGGAAATTCTGGCCGGCCGGTTCAGCCCACAAGGAGGGCGGTGATAAGGCGGCGGCCGGTCATGCCGGGCGTTCGGGGATGATGAGGCCAGGCTTCGGCGGCGGTACCGGGCCGATCCCGGTGCGCGTGGCGCCGGCGGTCACCGGTGACTTCCCGTTGTATTACAAGGCGCTGGGCACGGTAACGGCGCTCAATACCATCAATGTACGCAGCCGGGTGGGCGGCGAATTGGTGAAGATCAATTTCGAAGAAGGGCAGATGGTCAAGGCGGGCGACCTGCTGGCAGAGATCGATCCGCGTCCTTACCAGAATGCGTTACTGCAGGCTGAGGGCACCTTGTTGCAGAATCAGGCGCAATTGAAGAACGCTCAGGTCGACGTCGAGCGTTATCGCGGTCTTTTCAAGGAAGACAGTATTGCCAAGCAGACTCTGGACACCGCCGAAGCGCTGGTCGGCCAGTATCTGGGCACGGTAAAAACCAATCAGGCGGCGGTCAATGACGCCAAGCTCAATCTTGAATTCACCAAGATCCGTGCACCGATTGCCGGTCGCGTCGGTCTGCGTCAGGTCGACGTCGGCAACCTCGTGGCGGCCAACGACACTACGTTCCTCGCGGTGATCACCCAGACCCAACCGATCAGCGTCGCCTTCACGCTGCCGGAAAACAGCCTCGAAACCGTGCTCGCCCGCTACCGCAGCGGCGCCAAACTACCGGCCGAAGCGTGGGATCGTGGCGACACCAAACTGCAAGCCACTGGCGTATTGCAGAGCCTCGACAACCAGATCGACGTCGCCACCGGCACCCTGAAATTCAAGGCCCGTTACGACAACCGCGATCAAGCGCTGTTTCCGAATCAGTTCGTCAACGTGCACTTGCTTGCCGACACCCTCAAAGGCGTGGTACTGGCGCCTTCTGCCGCTATCCAGTTCGGCACCAACGGCACCTTTGTTTATGCGCTCGACGGTGACAAGAAAGTCACCATCCGCCAACTGAAAATCGGTGCCAGTGATGGTAATAACACCGTGATCACCGAAGGCCTGGCCGCCGGCGACCGTGTGGTGCTGGAAGGCACTGACCGCCTGAAAGAGGGCAGTGAAGTGGAAGTGGTCAACGACAGCAATGCCGTGCCGACCACCCCAACCGAGCACTTGCAGGGCAAATCCGCTGCCGCCGCGCCAGACGCTGCCGTGACTGACAAGGCCAAGAAGGGCGCATGAACATTTCGCGGCTGTTCATCCTCCGTCCGGTAGCCACCACCCTGAGCATGCTGGCCATTGTTCTGGCCGGCCTGATCGCTTATCGCCTGCTGCCGGTCTCGGCGTTGCCGCAGGTCGATTACCCGACCATCCGCGTCATGACCCTGTATCCCGGCGCCAGCCCGGACGTAATGACCAGCGCCGTGACCGCGCCACTTGAACGTCAGTTCGGGCAGATGCCGGGTCTGACGCAAATGGCCTCGACCAGCTCCGGCGGCGCGTCGGTGCTGACCCTGCGTTTCAGTCTCGACATCAACATGGATGTTGCCGAACAACAGGTGCAGGCCGCGATCAACGCTGCGACCAATCTGCTGCCAACCGACTTGCCGGCACCGCCGGTGTACAACAAGGTCAACCCGGCAGACACCCCGGTGCTGACCCTGGCCATCACCTCGAAAACCATGTTGTTGCCCAAACTCAATGATCTGGTCGATACGCGCATGGCGCAGAAAATCGCCCAGATCAGCGGCGTCGGCATGGTCAGCATTGCTGGCGGTCAGCGTCAGGCGGTGCGGATCAAGGTCAACCCGGAAGCCTTGGCGGCCAACAGCCTCAACCTGTCTGACGTGCGCACCCTGATCGGTGCCTCCAACGTCAACCAGCCGAAAGGTAACTTCGACGGCCCGACCCGGGTGTCGATGCTCGACGCCAACGACCAGCTGACGTCGCCCAAGGACTACGCCAACCTGATCCTCGCCTACAAAAACGGCGCGCCGTTGCGACTCAAGGATGTTGCGGAAATCGTCGATGGCGCCGAGAACGAACGCCTCGCCGCGTGGGCCAACCAGAATCAGGCAGTGTTGCTGAACATTCAGCGTCAGCCGGGCGCCAACGTCATTGAAGTGGTCGACCGGATCAAGGCGCTGCTGCCAAGCATCACCGACAACCTGCCGGCCGGCCTCGATGTCACGGTATTGACGGATCGTACGCAAACCATTCGCGCTTCGGTAACCGATGTTCAGCACGAACTGCTGATCGCCATCGCGCTGGTGGTCATGGTCACGTTCCTGTTCTTGCGTCGTGCCAGCGCCACGATCATTCCGTCGGTGGCGGTGCCGTTGTCGCTGATCGGCACCTTTGGCGTGATGTACCTCGCCGGTTTCTCCGTGAACAACCTGACGCTGATGGCGTTGACCATCGCCACCGGTTTTGTGGTCGATGACGCCATCGTCATGCTGGAAAACATCTCCCGATTTATCGAGGAGGGCGACAGCCCCATGCAGGCAGCGCTCAAGGGCGCCAAGCAGATTGGCTTCACCCTGATTTCCCTGACCCTGTCGTTGATCGCCGTACTGATTCCGCTGCTGTTCATGGCGGATGTGGTCGGGCGCTTGTTCCGTGAATTTGCCATCACCCTCGCGGTAGCGATCCTGATTTCGTTGGTGGTCTCACTGACCCTGACGCCAATGATGTGCGCACGTCTGCTCAAGCGTGAACCGGAGGCGCATGAGCAGGGCCGCTTCTACCGCGCCAGTGGCGCGGTGATCGACTGGATGATCGCCGAGTACGGGCGGATGCTGCGTTGGGTGCTCAAGCACCAACCGCTGACCTTGCTGGTCGCTATCGGCACTTTGGCGTTGACCGTGTTCCTTTACATGATCGTGCCGAAGGGCTTCTTTCCGGTGCAGGACACCGGGGTGATTCAGGGCATTTCCGAGGCGCCGCAGTCGATTTCCTTCGCCGCCATGGGCGAGCGCCAGCAAGAACTGGCGAAGATCATTCTTGAAGACCCGGCGGTACAAAGCCTGTCGTCGTACATCGGTGTCGATGGCGACAACTCGACGCTCAACAGCGGCCGCTTGCTGATCAACCTCAAACCGCACAATCAACGGGATCTCACCGCCACGGAAGTGATTGCCCGTCTGCAACCAAACCTGGACAAACTGGTCGGCATTCGTCTGTTTATGCAGCCGGTGCAGGATCTGACCATCGAAGACCGCGTCAGCCGCACGCAATACCAGTTCAGCATGTCGTCGCCAGACTCGGAGTTGCTCAGCGAATGGAGCGGGCGTCTGGTCGAGGCACTGGCGCAACGTCCGGAACTGACCGACGTTGCCAGTGATTTGCAGGACAAAGGCTTGCAGGTGTATCTGGTGATTGACCGCGATGCGGCCTCGCGTCTGGGCGTGTCGGTGGCGAACATCACCGATGCACTGTACGACGCGTTCGGTCAGCGGCAGATTTCGACCATCTACACCCAGGCCAGCCAATACCGCGTGGTGCTGCAAGCGCAGTCCGGCGAGAAAATCGGCCCGCAGGCACTGGACCAGATCCACGTGAAAACCACAGATGGCGCGCAGGTGCGCCTGTCGAGTCTGGCCCACGTCGAGGAGCGTCAGGCACAACTGGCGATCACCCACATCGGCCAGTTCCCGGCAGTGATGATGTCGTTCAACCTCGCCCCGGGCGTGGCGCTGGGGCATGCGGTGGACATCATTGATCAGGTGCAGAAAGACATCGGTATGCCGGTCGGCGTGCAGACGCAGTTCCAGGGCGCGGCCGAAGCATTCCAGGCGTCGCTGTCGAGCACCTTGCTGCTGATTCTGGCGGCGGTGGTGACCATGTACATCGTGCTCGGCGTGCTCTACGAGAGCTACATCCACCCGATCACCATTCTCTCGACCTTGCCGTCGGCGGCGGTCGGTGCCTTGCTGGCGCTGCTGCTCAGCGGCAATGATCTGGGGATGATCGCGATCATCGGTATCATCCTGCTGATCGGTATCGTGAAGAAAAACGCGATCATGATGATCGACTTCGCCCTTGATGCTGAACGCAATCAGGGCATGGCGCCCGAGCAGGCGATCTATCAAGCCGCACTGCTGCGTTTCCGGCCGATCCTGATGACCACGCTGGCGGCGCTGTTCGGCGCGGTGCCGCTGATGCTCGCCACCGGCTCTGGCGCGGAATTGCGTCAGCCGCTGGGTCTGGTGATGGTTGGCGGGTTGCTGGTGAGCCAGGTACTGACGTTGTTCACCACGCCCGTGATCTACCTGTACTTCGACCGCCTCGGTCGCCGGTTTGGCAAAACCAATGCCGACACTGAAGAGGTGCCGGTATGACTGTCTGCACGCATTCCCCATGTAGGAGTGAGCCTGCTCGCGATCAGGCCGGCACATCCAACATTTATGTGAGCAGACAAATTGCTATCGCGAGCAGGCTCACTCCTACAGGGGTGTGCGGTGATGCTGGGGATTGCGGTCAATGAATCTGTCCGGTCCTTTCATCAAGCGCCCGGTCGCGACCATGCTGCTGAGCCTGGCGATCATGCTGCTGGGCGGTGTCAGCTTCGGCCTGCTGCCGGTGGCGCCGCTGCCGCAAATGGATTTCCCGGTGATCGTCGTCCAGGCCAGCCTGCCCGGTGCCAGCCCGGAGGTCATGGCATCCACCGTGGCCACGCCGCTGGAGCGCTCATTTGGCGCCATCGCCGGCGTCAACACCATGAGCAGCCGCTCCAGCCAGGGTTCGACGCGGGTCATTCTGCAATTTGACCTCGACCGCGACATCAACGGTGCGGCGCGGGAAGTGCAGGCGGCGATAAACGCCTCGCGCAATCTGTTGCCGAGCGGGATGCGCAGCATGCCGACCTATAAAAAGGTCAACCCGTCACAGGCGCCGATCATGGTGCTGTCGCTGACCTCGGATGTGCTGGAAAAAGGTCAGCTTTACGATTTGGCCTCGACGATTTTGTCGCAGAGCCTATCGCAGGTGCAGGGCGTCGGCGAAGTGCAGATCGGCGGCAGTTCGTTGCCGGCAGTGCGCATCGAACTTGAACCGCAGGCGCTGAACCAGTACGGCGTGGCGCTGGATGACGTGCGTAAAACCATTGCTGACGCCAACGTACGCCGGCCCAAAGGTTCGGTCGAGGACGGCCAGCGGTTGTGGCAGATTCAGGCCAACGATCAACTGGAGAAAGCCAAGGACTACGAGTCGCTGATCATCCACTACGCCGATGGCGCCGCATTGCGCCTCAAAGACGTGGCCAAAGTCAGCGACGGTGTGGAAGACCGCTACAACAGCGGTTTCTTCAACGATGACGCCGCGGTGTTGCTGGTGATCAACCGTCAGGCAGGCGCCAACATCATCGAGACGGTCAACGAAATCAAGGCGCAACTGCCGGCACTGCAAGCGGTATTGCCAGCCAGCGTGAAGCTTAATCTGGCGATGGATCGCTCGCCGGTGATCAAGGCGACGTTGCACGAAGCGGAAATGACCCTGCTGATCGCCGTGGCGCTGGTGATTCTGGTGGTGTTCCTGTTCCTCGGTAACTTCCGCGCCTCGCTGATCCCGACGTTGGCGGTACCGGTGTCGCTGGTCGGCACCTTTGCGGTGATGTACCTCTATGGATTCTCGCTGAACAACCTGTCGCTGATGGCGCTGATTCTGGCCACCGGTCTGGTGGTCGACGACGCCATCGTGGTGCTGGAGAACATTTCCCGGCACATCGACGAAGGCGTCAAACCGATGGAGGCTGCTTACCTCGGGGCCAAGGAAGTCGGTTTTACCTTGCTGTCGATGAACGTCTCGCTGGTGGCGGTGTTCCTGTCGATCCTGTTTATGGGCGGGATCATCGAGAGCCTGTTCCGCGAATTCTCCATCACCCTGGCGGCGTCGATTGTGGTATCGCTGGTGGTGTCCCTGACGCTGACGCCGATGCTCTGCGCGCGCTGGCTCAAACCGCACACGCCGGGGCAGGAAAACCGTCTGCAACGCTTCAGTCGCCGCACCAACGACTGGATGGTTGGCAAATACGCTACCAGCCTCGATTGGGTGCTGCGTCATCGCCGCCTGACCTTGCTCAGTCTGTTGATCACGGTCGGCGTCAACGTTGCCTTGTATGTGGTCGTGCCGAAAACCTTCATGCCGCAGCAGGACACCGGCCAGTTGATCGGTTTCGTGCGCGGCGACGATGGTCTGTCGTTCAGCGTGATGCAGCCGAAAATGGAGACCTTCCGTCGTGCTGTGCTCAAGGACGAAGCGGTGGAAAGTGTTGCCGGGTTTATCGGCGGCACCAACGGCACCAACAACGCCTTCATGCTCGTGCGTTTGAAACCGATCAAGGATCGTCAAATATCGGCGCAGAAAGTCATCGAGCGGCTACGCAAGGAAATGCCCAAGGTGGCGGGTGCGCAATTGATGCTGATGGCGGATCAGGATCTGCAGTTCGGCGGTGGCCGCGAACAGACCACCTCGCAGTACAGCTATATTCTGCAAAGCGCAGACCTCGGCTCGCTGCGCGAGTGGTACCCGAAAGTGGTGACCGCGTTGCGTGCGCTGCCAGAGTTGACCGCAATTGATGCCCGCGAAGGCCGGGGCGCGCAACAGGTGACGCTGATTGTCGACCGTGATCAGGCCAAGCGTCTGGGCATCGACATGGACATGGTCACTTCGGTGCTGAACAACGCCTACAGCCAGCGGCAGATTTCGACGATCTACGACAGCCTCAACCAGTATCAGGTGGTGATGGAGGTCAATCCGAAATATGCGCAGGATCCGGTGACGCTCAAGCAAGTGCAGGTGATTACCGCCGACGGTGCGCGCGTGCCGTTGTCGACCTTTGCCCACTATGAAAGCAGTCTGGAAGACGACCGCGTCAGCCACGAAGGGCAGTTCGCCTCCGAGGATATTTCCTTCGATATGGCCGAAGGCGTGACGGTGGAGCAGGGCAGTGCCGCTATTGAACGGGCGATTGCCAAACTTGGCTTGCCAGAAGACGTCATCGCAAAAATGGCCGGTACCGCCGACGCCTTCGCCGCGACCCAGAAGAGTCAGCCGTTCATGATTCTCGGCGCGTTGCTCGCGGTGTATCTGGTGTTGGGTGTGCTGTACGAAAGCTACATTCACCCGCTGACGATTTTGTCTACGTTGCCGTCGGCCGGGGTCGGCGCGTTGCTGTCGATCTATGCCTTGGGTGGCGAGTTCAGCCTGATCTCACTGCTCGGCCTGTTCCTGTTGATTGGCGTGGTGAAGAAAAACGCGATTCTGATGATCGACCTGGCGCTGCAACTTGAACGCCACCAAGGCATGACTCCGCTGGAGTCGATCCGCAGTGCTTGCCTGCAACGTCTGCGCCCGATTTTGATGACCACGCTGGCAGCGATTCTCGGCGCCTTGCCGTTGCTGCTCAGCCGCGCGGAAGGTGCGGAAATGCGCCAGCCACTGGGCCTGACCATCATCGGCGGGCTGGTTTTCAGCCAGGTGCTGACGCTTTACACCACACCTGTGGTTTACCTCTATCTCGACAAGCTGCGCCATCGTTTCAACAAATGGCGTGGCGTGCGTACTGACGCCGCTCTGGAAACTCCGCTATGACTGATCGTTCGCTTATCCATATGGCCACTGTGCGCGGATCGCGTCTGTTAAGCCTGTCGCTGTGCGTGGCGATGCTCAGTGCCTGCGCTGTCGGCCCGGACTACCAGCGCCCGCAGACCGCCGAAATCGCTCAGTACAAAGAAGCCGAGGGCTGGCGTCAGGCCAATCCGAGCGACTCGCTGGCCCGTGGCGCCTGGTGGGAGCTGTACGGCGATCAGCAGCTCAATGGCCTGATCGAAAAACTCAACAGCTCCAACCAGACCGTCGCGCAATCGGAAGCGCAATTCCGTCAGGCGCAGGCCTTGGTACGCAGTGCGCGCGGCGCGTTCTATCCGAGCGTTGACCTGAGCGTGGGCAAGACCCGCTCCAGTCAAGGCACCGGCAGCAGCAGTTCGAGTTTGAGCAGTTCTTCCAGCGGTATTCGCGACACCTACAACGCGCAGTTGGGCGTCAGTTGGGAAGCCGATATCTGGGGCAAACTGCGCCGTGGTCTTGAGGCCGATCAGGCCAGTGCTCAAGCGAGTTATGCCGATCTGGCGGCGATGCGCCTGAGCCAGCAGTCGGAACTGGTGCAGAACTACCTGCAATTACGCGTGATCGATCAGCAGAAACGTTTGCTCGAAGCCACGGTGGCGGCGTACGAGCGTTCGCTGAAAATGACCCAGAACCAGTATCGCGCCGGTGTGTCCGGACGTGACGCGGTGGCGCAGGCGCAAACCCAGCTGAAAAGCACTCAGGCCGATCTGGTCGATCTGATCTGGCAACGCGCGCAATTCGAAAACGCCATTGCCGTGCTGACCGGGCAGGCGCCGGCCGAATTCAATATTGCCGAAACCCAGAACATCCCGAACCTGCCGCAAGTGCCGTTGAGCTTGCCGTCGCAACTGCTGGAACGCCGCCCGGACATCGCCTCGGCCGAACGCTCGGTGATTGCGGCCAACGCGAATATTGGCGTGGCGAAAGCGGCGTATTACCCGGATCTGTCGCTGAGTCTGAGCGGTGGTTACAGCAGCAGTACCTCGCAAGACCTGGTCAGCTTGCCGAACCGCTTCTGGTCGGTCGGGCCGAAACTGGATCTGCCACTGTTTGACGGCGGCATCCGTTCCGCCGAAGTCGATCGCACTGAAGCAGTTTACGATCAGACCGTGGCCAAATACCGCCAGACCGTGCTCGACGGTTTCCGCGAAGTGGAAAACTATCTGGTGCAGCTCAAGGTGTATCAGGACGAAGCCGCCGTGCGCCAGGAAGCGCTGGATGCGGCGCGCGACTCTCTGCGCCTGACGGAAAACCAGTACAAGGCCGGGCTGATCGCCTATATCGACGTCGTGGTGGTGCAAGCCACGGCACTGAGCAACGAGCGCAGCGTGCTGAACATTCTGCAGAGCCGCCTGATCGCCAGCGTGCAACTGATCGCCGCGCTGGGCGGTGGCTGGGATGGCCAACTGGATGTAACCGACAGCAAATAAGCCCGCTCCCCCCTGTAGGAGCTGCCGAAGGCTGCGATCTTTTGATCTTTAAGACAGTGTCAAAAGATCGAAGCCTTCGGCAGCTCCTACAGGGTAAGAGGTGCTTCCCAGAGCCTTGTAGGACGATCAAACAAGCGTTTCATCGGCTTGATGGCAATTTGCTTACTTTGTCAGTGCGTTCTTCCGCGCAATCAGTACAATCGCCGCATTTGCCCAGCCGAGAATGGACGCAGTACGGTTTGGGTGGTCACGAGAACTTTCATGCTCACTGGTAGCTATTCCTCCACCCTCGTACTCATCTCGTTATGCGTGGCGATTCTCGCCTCGTACACCGCGCTCGATCTCACCGGGCGCATTGCCACGGCCAAGGGCCGCGCCGTGCATTTCTGGACGGCGGGTGGCGCATTGGCCATGGGGGTCGGCGTCTGGTCGATGCACTTCATTGGCATGCTCGCCTTCAAACTGCCGATTGATCTGGGTTACGACATTGGCATCACCGCGCTGTCGCTGCTGATCGCCGTGCTGTCGTGCGGCTTTGCGCTATGGCTGGTCAGTCAGCCGAAGCTACCAATCTGGCAACTGGCCTTCGGTGCGCTGATCATGGGCGCCGGTATCAGCACCATGCATTACACCGGCATGGCCGCGATGCGCATGACCCCAGGCATCGATTACGACCCGACCCTGTTCAGCGCATCGTTGCTGATCGCGGTCGGCGCCTCGGCCGCCGCGCTGTGGATTGCCTTTCGCCTGCGCCAGCATTCGCCGTATGTACGGCTGATTCGCGGCGGCGCGGCGGTGATCATGGGCATCGCCATTGTCGGCATGCACTACACCGGCATGGCCGCTGCGAAGTTTCCTGACGGCAGCTTCTGCGGCGCGACCATCGATGGCCTGAAGGGCAATGGCCTCGACAGTCTGGTGCTGATTACCACGTTGGCGGTGCTGTCGATCGCCTTGCTCACCTCGATTCTTGATGCCCGCCTCGAAGCGCGCACCGCTGATCTGGCGCACTCGCTGACCGCAGCCAACCGCGAACTGACGCAACTGGCCCTGCACGACACGCTGACCGGTTTGCCGAACCGCATGTTGCTCGATGACCGCATCAATCAGGCGATGAAAAAGGTGCATGAACAGGGCGGCTGTTTCGCCTTGATGTTCATCGATCTGGATGGCTTCAAACCAGTCAACGATGCGTTCGGCCATCACATGGGCGACCAGTTGCTGCGCGAAGTGGCGCAACGCCTGCGCGAAGATCTGCGCAGTCAGGACACCCTCGCGCGGATCGGCGGCGACGAATTCGTTTTGCTGGTGCGCCTCGCCGAAACGAACGATGCATTGAGCCTGGCGGCGCGTCAGGTTGGCCTGATCGCACGTTCGTTCCGCGTGGCTGAACACGATTTGCAGATCTCTGCCAGCGTCGGCATCGCCCTGTATCCGGGCAATGGCCAGACCACGCAAGAACTGCTGATGAACGCCGACGCGGCGATGTACCACGCCAAGGGTGGCGGTAAAAACGGTTACAGCTTCTTCGACGCGTCGATGAACAGCAATGCGCGCAAGCAACTGCAACTGCTGCAGGATTTGCGTGCGGCGCTGGAACACAGCCAGTTCAGCCTGCATTACCAACCTAAATTCGACGCAGCCAACGGTCGCCCGGTCGGTGCCGAGGCGCTGCTGCGCTGGGAGCATCCGCTGCACGGCATGCTGATGCCGGACAAGTTTATTGATCTGGCGGAAAAAACCGGCCTGATCATTCCGATCGGCGAGTGGGTGCTCAATGAAGCCTGCCGCCAGATGCGCGAGTGGTACGTGCTCGGTTACACCGACTGGCGCATCGCCGTGAACCTGTCGGCGTTGCAATTCTGTCATACCGGTTTGGTGCAGAGCGTGGCCAAAGCGTTAGCGACTCATCGTCTGCCGGCCAACAGCCTGACCCTGGAAATCACCGAAACCACCGTCATGAGCGACGCCGATGCGAGCATGACGGTGTTGCAGGAGTTGTCAGACATGGGCGTCGATTTGTCGATCGACGACTTTGGTACCGGTTATTCGAGCCTGATGTATCTCAAGCGTCTGCCGGCCAATGAACTGAAGATTGATCGTGGGTTTGTGCGTGATCTGGAGCATGACAGCGATGATGCGGCGATCGTTTCGGCGATTGTCGCGCTGGGCCAGGCGCTGGGTTTGCGCATTGTTGCTGAAGGCGTGGAGACCGGCGTGCAGCAGGATTTTCTGACGCAATTGGGCTGTGATTCGTTGCAGGGTTATCTGCTCGGGCACCCGATGCCGGCGGAGCGGTTTATGCAGGACATCGTGCGCGGCGAACAACTGATTCCTGCCTGAGACAACATCCTGTGGCGAGGGGATTTATCCCCGTTGGGTTGCGCAGCAGCCCCTTTAACTTGCACCCCGATTCCTGCTGACAAACCGCACTGGCTGATTTTGGGGCTGCTTCGCAACCCATCGGGGATAAATCCCCTCACCACAAGGGATGTGTGTTTTCAGGATGACTGTGTTCACTGTTAATTGTGTTCACAGGGGTGAAGGGTCTGCCCCCAACACAACCCATGCAAAACCCGGCAATGGCGGTTATTCTTTCCCCCGACTGTTATGGGTGCATTCGGGGGAAGGGCCAGCATGGATAAAGTCATTGTGATCACCGGTGGCGGGCGCGGGATTGGCGCTGCTACGGCGTTGTTGGCGGCCGAACAAGCCTATCGGATCTGCATCAACTATCAGTCGGATGAACAGGCCGCGCATAGCGTGCTGGAGCAAGTTCGTGCACTGGGCGCACAAGCCATTGCGGTTCGCGCCGACGTCAGCATCGAAGACGAAGTGGTCGCGCTGTTTCAGCGCGTCGACACCGAACTGGGCCGGGTCACCGCCCTGGTGAACAACGCCGGCACCGTCGGGCACAAATCGCGGGTCGACGAAATGTCCGAATTCCGCATCCTCAAAATCATGAAAACCAATGTTTTGGCTCCGATCCTCTGTGCCAAGCACGCGATCCTGCGCATGTCGCCCAAGCATGGCGGGCAGGGCGGCAGCATCGTCAACGTCTCGTCGGTGGCCTCGCGATTGGGCTCCCCAAATGAATACGTCGATTACGCCGCCTCCAAAGGCGCGCTCGATACGTTCACCATCGGCCTGTCCAAGGAAGTCGCGGGCGAGGGGATTCGTGTCAACGCGGTGCGCCCGGGTTACATCTACACCGATTTCCACGCGCTGAGCGGCGATCCTGATCGGGTCAGCAAGCTTGAGTCAGCGATTCCGATGGCCCGTGGGGGGCGGCCGGATGAAGTGGCGGAGGCGATTGTCTGGCTGTTGTCGGACAAGGCTTCGTATGCGACGGGGACGTTTGTTGATTTGGGTGGTGGGCGTTAAACCAGAAAATTGAGTTGTCTGGTTGGGCCTCATCGCTAGCAGGCTAGCTCCCACAGGGTTTGTGGTTGTTCACACAAATGTGTTTCAACGCAATCCACTGTGGGAGCTAGCCTGCTGGCGATAGCAAAAATCGCGGCAACATCAACCTGTCAGAACGACCGCACAATCCGCCCCAGCGTCTCCATCGCTTTCTCCGAATCCTCCGTCCACGGGCTGCCATAGTTCAGGCGAATACAGTTCCTGAAGCGCTGCGTCGGCGAAAAAATCGGCCCCGGGGCGATGCTGATGCCTTGTGCCAGCGCCATCTGAAACAACTTCAATGAATCCATCTGCTCTGGCAGCTCCAGCCACAAAAAGTAGCCGCCGGCGGGTTGGCTGACGCGTGTCTGGGCCGGGAAGTAACGAGCGATGGCGGCGAGCATGGCGCTCTGTTGTTCTTCGAGGGCGTAGCGCAGTTTGCGCAGATGACGGTCGTAGCCACCGTGTTGCAAGTAGTCGGCAATCGCCGCTTGCGCGGGCATCGAGGCGCACAGCGAGGTCATCAGCTTCAGCCGTTCGATTTTCTGCGCGTAGCGCCCGGCAGCGACCCAGCCGATGCGGTAACCGGGGGCCAGACTCTTGGCGAACGAACCGCAATGCATCACCAGTCCTTCGGTGTCGAAGGCTTTCGCAGGTTTCGGTGCTTGCTGGCCGTAATAAAGCTCGGCGTAGACGTCGTCCTCAATGAGCGGCACTTGGTGGTGGCGCAGCAGTTCGACCAGTTCCTGCTTCTTCGCCTCGGGCATGGTTGCGCCCATCGGGTTCTGGAAACTGGTCATGCACCAGCAGGCTTTGATCGGGTGACGTTCGAGCGTCTGCGCGAGCACGTTGAGGTCGATGCCGTCGCGCGGGTGCACGGGGATTTCCACGGCTTTGAGTTTGAGGCGTTCGAGCACTTGCAGACTCGCATAGAACGCTGGCGCTTCGATGGCCACCAGATCGCCGGGTTCGGTCACCGCTTGCAGGCACAGGTTCAGCGCTTCGAGGGCGCCGTTGGTGATCAGCAACTCTTCCATTGGCAGCATCAGGCCGCCGACCATGTAACGCAGGGCGATCTGGCGGCGCAGTTGCGGGTTGCCCGGCGACATGTCGGTGACGACCATGCGCGGATCCATCTCCCGCGCGGCGCTGGCCAGCGACCGCGACAGGCGTTGCAGGGGGAACAGGGTCGGGCTGGGGAAGGCTGAGCCGAAGGGCACGGTGTTTGGATCTTTGATCGAATCGAGTACCGAGAACACCAGTTCACTGACGTCGACTTCGGTGGATTCGTTGACCTGATGGCTGATCACCGGCTCCGAGAACGGGCTCGGCGCGTGGGCGTTGACGAAGTAGCCGGAACGGGGGCGGGCGCGGATCAGGCCTCGGCGCTCGAGCAGGTAGTAGGCCTGGAACACGGTGGAGGGGCTGACGCCGTAGGTCTGGCTGGCGTAGCGCACCGAGGGCACGCGCTGGCCGGGACCGAGGACGCCGGAGCGGATCAGTTCAGCGATGTCGTCGGCGAATTTTTCGTAGCGTTTCATCGAGGAGCCTTGGTGCTTGTTGATTGATGGGTGTCAGGGGAAAAGCCCCTCACCCTAGCCCTCTCCCGGAGGGAAAGGGGACTGACCGAGTTGATTGTTCAATTTGCATCGACCTGAGAAATTACAGTCGAACTCAGGATTTGAATTACATGGAGATCTGCTCCCTTTCCCCCTCGCCCCCTCGGGGGAGAGGGCTGGGGTGAGGGGGGAGCGGCTGACGGATCAGCGATTCATCGGTGCTACGAATCGGCTCTTCGCCACGCTGTAAACCTCAGGCTCATCGTTATCACTCACTTTGAAATTCAACGTCTGCGAACTACTCGCGGGCCGTTCCGTCGTCATTGCCACCGACACCGGCACATCGACAATCTCCCCGGGCGCCAGGCTCAACTCAGTCTTACCCTGCAACTGAAAGCCGTCGCCATCCAAAAGGCTCAGATTGTAAACCTGACGCTGCTGGGTTTTGTTGATGACTTTGAGACTGTAGATGTTTTCGATCTGGCCCTGAGCGTTCTCCCGGAACAGCCCGCGATCCTTGGTCACGTCCAGCGAGACCATCGGCCGTTCGACCAACGCCAGGGCGAGTGCGCCGATCATCAGCAGCAACACCACCGTGTAACCGATCAGCCGAGGCCGCAGCAGGTGGGTTTTACCGCCCTGCAGTTCGCGTTCAGAGCTATAACGAATCAGCCCGCGCGGGTAATTCATTTTGTCCATGATCGAATCACATGCGTCGATACACGCCGCGCAACCGATGCATTCCATCTGCAAGCCGTCGCGGATGTCGATGCCGGTCGGACATACCTGCACACACAGTTGGCAGTCGATGCAGTCGCCCAAACCGGCCTCGGCGGGTTTCACATCGCGTTTGCGCGGGCCACGGTTTTCGCCGCGCGCCACGTCGTAGGCAATGGTCAGGGTGTCTTTGTCGAACATCACGCTTTGGAATCGCGCATACGGGCACATGTGCATGCACACCGCTTCGCGCAGCCAGCCGGCGTTGATGTAGGTGGCGGCGGTAAAGAACAGCACCCAGAACAGACTGACCCCGCCGATTTGCAACGTCAGCAACTCTTCAGCGAGCGGACGAATCGGCGTGAAGTAGCCGACAAACGTCAGCCCGGTCAGCACGCTGATCGCCAGCCACAAAGTGTGTTTGGCGGCACGGCGCGCCAGTTTGTTCAGGCTCCACGGCGCCGCTTGCAGTTTGATCCGCTGGTTGCGTTCGCCTTCAGTGAGCTTCTCGCACCACATGAAAATCCACGTCCACGAACTCTGCGGGCAGGTGTAACCGCACCAGACCCGGCCGGCAAACACGGTGATGGCGAACAGGCCGAACGCGGCGATGATCAGCAGTGCCGACAGCAAGATGAAATCCTGTGGCCAGAAGGTCGCGCCGAAGATGTGGAATTTGCTTTCCGACAGATCCCAGAGCACGGCCTGACGCCCTCCCCAGTTCAGCCACACCGTGCCGAAAAACAGCAAAAACAGAAACCCCGCGCCGCTCAGACGCAAGGTGCGGAACAGGCCGGTGAAGCTGCGGGTGTGGATTTGATTGTCGCTGGATTTTGCCGTCGCCTTCATTCGGCGTGCGGGAATGCTTTTTATGGTTGGAGATGCTTCTACGGTTCGGACGGGGATTTGTTCGCTCATGGTCGTTCGCTCATCAGCCTCCATCAGGCCAGCGAACTATGGGCGTCGATCTGTTTGCATAACAGACTCAGGTATTTCAATAAAAAGCGTATCAGATGCGCTTTTGGACATGTCCTGCGACAACTTGAAGCAGCCCGCAGGCAAAGGCGCAAACGCCTATCGCAGGCGTCTGCGCCGGGTGTTGACCAAGGTCAGTCAAATCACCGAATCACTCTCGTCAGCCTTGAGATGCTTACGACCGTCCTTGGCACCTGCTACGGTCAAGGCGTCGGCTTCTGCTTCGGTGATGTACACGCGCTTGCCTTCTATCTCAACGAAAGACATGGCTTTTTCACTGTCCGTTTTGACTTCCAGGGTGTCGCAGATGCGAATTTCCTCGCCATGTTCGACGGTAAAAAAACACACTTTTTGCTCGGGATTGGATTCATCGACGCGCAGGGGCATGGGGCTGTCCTTTTTCCGGGGGTGTCTGAAACGTTAGGGCGCATGCTTTGCCGATCGTTCGGCGCAACCGATTAATGGTCGCCGCTGTCCATCATCTATCGACTCATAAAAAGGACGGCACGATGAACGCCTGGTGGCATGAAGTGTGGGTGACGCTGCAAGCGGAATTTGCCGACATTGGTGACGCGTCGCAGCTCACGCGAATCACCGTGCGGCTGGTGATGGCGGCGGTATTGGGTGGAATTCTCGGTTTCGAACGCGAGCATAAAGGCAAGGCGGCCGGGGTGCGCACGCACATGTTGGTAGCGTTGGGGGCGGCGCTGTTTGTGCTGGTGCCGCAGACGTCAGGGGCGGAGTCCGATGCGATGAGCCGGGTGCTGCAGGGGGTTATCGCCGGGATCGGCTTCCTTGGTGCGGGCACGATTTTGAAGAACAAGGAAGGCGATGAAGGTCACGTCAAAGGCCTGACCACGGCAGCGGGGCTGTGGATGACGGCGGCGATTGGGGTGGCGGCGGGGTTGGGCAAGGAGGCGACGGCGCTGCTGAGTACTTTGCTGGCGCTGGGAATTTTCAGCGTGATGCCCCGGATCGTGCGTTTGTTTGAAAAGGATGAGCAGAAAAACGATCTGCTCTAACCACAAATTCCTGTAGGAGCTGCCGAAGGCTGCGATCTTTTGATCTTTATAAAAGGCAACATCAAAAGATCGCAGCCTTCGGCAGCTCCTACAGGGGTGATGTCAGGGGATATCAGACGATCACGGGCGGCATCGTCGTTGGTGGTTCTTCTTTCGGTGGAGGCGTGGTGCCTGGCGGCTCTTGCTCTGGAATCGGTTGCGGTTCGGTTTCCGGCAGTGTCGGTTTGTCGATGTTCGGATCGGGTGTTTCGGCCGGGATCGGGATGTTCATCTGTAGACCTCCGTGTGGCACATGGCGTGAGAAGTGCTTAAGTGGATTGACCACCTCGTGGCGAATTCGATCCGCTTTTCTGTAACGGCAATTTCATCTGAACTTTTCCCGGCACCGGTCGCTCGGAACCTAAGTGAGTTCATTCCGGACGGGCGCTCGATTGCGAACGCTGAACCGGCACAAGAGCGTCCTTTGGGCGTTAAGGAGAGATGCTCAATGACTGCTGAAAACCCCTCAGAACTAAGCTACAACCCGCACATTCCGCTGTCGCAGGCTTTGTTGCTGCCACGCATCGCCATTGAAGACACCATGCCGACCCTCGATGGCGGGCAGTTCGCCGTGAAGTCGATTGCCGGCCGTGAAGTGGTGGTCACCAGCAAAGTGTTTGCCGACGGTCACGACAAGTTGGCGGTGCGCATTCGCTGGCGCGAGGAAGGCGAGGAGACCTGGCAAAGCGAGGTCATGTCCGACCAGGGCAACAATGGCTGGAAGGGTCAGTTCCGCCCCGAGCATCAGGGCCGTTTCCTCTATTGCATCGAAGCGTGGATCGATCATTTCGCCAGTTTCCAGTACGAACTGGAAAAGAAACACACCGCCGCTGTACCGGTCTCGCTGGAGTTGCAGGAAGGCCGGACGATGGTGCAACAAGCTGCCGAACGCAGCGAAGGTCAGCTTAGCGAACAGCTCGCTGCGCTGCACCATGAATTGTCCGGGCTGCTCGAAACCGAGCAGGTCGCGCTGTTTCTGCACTCGCGCAGTGCGCAATTGATGGCCGAGGCCGATCACCGCGCCTACCTGAGCGTCAGTGCTGAATTCCCGATGGACGTCGAACGCGAACTGGCCGAGTTCGCCAGTTGGTACGAGCTGTTTCCGCGCTCGATCACCGACGACCCCAAACGTCACGGCACCTTTAATGACGTGCACTCGCGCTTGCCGATGATTCAGGACATGGGTTTCGACGTGTTGTACTTCACGCCGATCCATCCGATTGGCCGCGCGCATCGCAAGGGCCGCAATAACTCGCTGACGGCGGGGCCAGATGATCCGGGCAGTCCGTACGCGATTGGCAGCGAGGAGGGCGGTCACGAGGCGATTCACTCGCAGCTCGGCACTCGTGAAGATTTCCGTCGACTGGTCGCAGCCGCTGCTGATCATGGTTTGGAAATCGCTCTCGATTTCGCCATTCAGTGTTCTCAGGATCACCCGTGGCTCAAGCAGCATCCGGGCTGGTTCAACTGGCGCCCGGACGGCACGATCAAATACGCGGAAAACCCGCCGAAGAAATATCAGGACATCGTCAACGTCGATTTCTACGCGCCGGACGCGATTCCGAGCCTGTGGGTCGAGCTGCGTGACATTGTCGTCGGTTGGGTTAATGAAGGCGTGAAGATTTTCCGCGTCGACAACCCGCACACCAAACCGCTGCCGTTTTGGCAGTGGCTGATTGCCGATGTGCGGGCGCTGCACCCGGAAGTGATCTTCCTCGCCGAGGCGTTCACCACGCCGGCGATGATGGCGCGGCTGGGCAAGGTCGGGTACACGCAGAGTTACACCTATTTCACCTGGCGCAACACCAAGGCTGAGTTGGCCACGTACCTCACCGAGCTGAATGAATCGCCGTGGCGCGAGTGCTACCGGCCGAATTTCTTCGTCAACACGCCCGACATCAATCCGGCGTTCCTGCATGAGTCCGGGCGTCCGGGTTTCTTGATCCGCGCCGCGCTGGCCACCATGGGCTCGGGCCTGTGGGGCATGTATTCGGGTTACGAACTGTGCGAAGCGGCGCCGGTGCCGGGTAAAGAGGAGTACCTCGATTCGGAGAAGTACGAGATCCGCGTCCGCGACTTCACCGCGCCCGGCAACATCATTGCCGAGATCGCCCAGCTCAACCGCATCCGCCGGCAGAACCCGGCGCTGCACACGCATTTGGGGCTGAAGGTCTACAACGCCTGGAACGACAACATTCTCTATTTCGGCAAGCGCAGCGCCGATGGCAGCAACTTCATTCTGGTGGCGGTCAGCCTCGATCCACATAACGTGCAGGAAGCGAATTTCGAACTGCCGTTGTGGGAAATGGGCCTGCCGGACGACGCGACGACCCATGGCGAAGATTTGATGAACGGGCATCGCTGGGACTGGCATGGCAAATACCAGTTCATGCGGATTGACCCGGCATATCAGCCGTTCGGGATTTGGCGGATTACCGCTATTTGATACGTAATGATCGTTCCCACGCTCTGCGTGGGAATGTATCCCGGGACGCTCCGCGTCCCAAAATCGGACGCAGAGCGTCCATGGCGGCATTCCCACGCAGAGCGTGGGAACGATCATCGTAGGGCGTTGCTAAAGAATTCAGCAGGAGTTTCACATGGCGAAGAAACCCAATGCAGCCACCTTCATAAAAGACCCGCTCTGGTACAAGGATGCGGTGATTTACCAGGTTCACGTCAAATCGTTTTTCGACTCCAACAACGACGGGATCGGCGACTTTCCCGGCCTGATCGCCAAACTCGATTACATTGCCGAACTCGGCGTCAACACCATTTGGCTGCTGCCGTTCTACCCGTCGCCACGTCGCGATGATGGCTACGACATTGCCGAATACCGTGGCGTACACAGCGATTACGGCACCATGGCCGACGCCAAACGCTTTATCGCCGAGGCGCACAAACGCGGCTTGCGAGTAATCACCGAGCTCGTCATCAACCACACCTCCGACCAGCACCCGTGGTTCCAGCGTGCCCGCAAAGCCAAACCCGGCTCGGCGGCGCGCGACTTTTACGTGTGGTCGGATGACGATCAGAAATACGACGGCACGCGGATCATTTTCCTCGACACGGAAAAGTCCAACTGGACCTGGGATCCGGTCGCTGGCCAGTACTTCTGGCACCGTTTTTATTCGCACCAGCCCGACCTTAATTTCGATAATCCGCAAGTGATGAAAGCCGTGCTTTCGGTGATGCGTTACTGGCTGGACATGGGTATCGACGGTCTGCGCCTCGACGCCATTCCGTACCTGATCGAGCGCGACGGCACCAACAACGAAAACCTCCCTGAGACCCACGACGTTCTCAAGCAGATTCGCGCTGAGATCGACGCCAATTACCCCGACCGCATGCTGCTCGCCGAAGCCAACCAGTGGCCGGAAGACACCCAGCTGTATTTCGGCGATACCGACGCCAAAGGCCTGAATGGCGACGAATGCCACATGGCCTTCCACTTCCCGCTGATGCCGCGCATGTACATGGCGCTGGCCCAGGAAGACCGCTTCCCGATCACCGATATTTTGCGTCAGACCCCGGAAATTCCGGCGAACTGCCAATGGGCGATTTTCCTGCGCAACCACGATGAACTGACGCTGGAAATGGTCACCGATAAAGAACGTGACTACCTGTGGAATTACTACGCCGCTGACCGTCGCGCGCGGATCAACCTTGGTATTCGTCGACGTCTGGCGCCGTTGATGGAACGCGATCGTCGTCGCGTCGAACTGCTCAACAGCCTGCTGCTGTCGATGCCCGGCACGCCGACGTTGTACTACGGCGATGAAATCGGCATGGGCGACAACATCTATCTGGGCGACCGCGACGGTGTGCGTACGCCGATGCAATGGTCGATCGACCGCAACGGCGGTTTCTCCCGCGCCGACCCGGCCAGTCTGGTGCTGCCGCCGATCATGGATCCGCAGTACGGCTATCTGTCGGTCAACGTCGAAACCCAGGCGGGCGATCCGCATTCGTTGCTCAACTGGACGCGGCGCATGCTCGCTGTGCGCAAACAGTCGAAAGCCTTTGGTCGCGGCACGCTGAAGATGCTCTCGCCGAGCAACCGCCGCATTCTCGCTTACACCCGTGAATTCACCGATGCCTACGGCAAGCACGAAATCATTCTGTGTGTGGCCAACGTCTCGCGCAGTGCGCAAGCGGCGGAACTGGATTTGTCGGCGTACGTCGGCATGGTGCCGGTGGAAATGTTGGGCGGTAACGCGTTTCCGCCGATTGGTCAGTTGAATTTCCTCCTGACCCTCGCGCCGTACGGCTTCTACTGGTTTGCCTTGGCCTCGGAAAACCAGATGCCGAGCTGGCACGTCGAGCCCGCGCAGAGCTTGCCGGACTTCACCACGCTGGTGCTGAAAAAGCGCATGGAAGAACTGCTGGAAGCGCCATCCCGCGCGACGCTGGAGCAAAACATCCTGCCGAACTGGCTGCAAAACCGTCGCTGGTTCGCCGGCAAAGGCGCGGCCATCGACAACGTGCAAATGGCTTACGGCGTGCGCTTCGGCGATGCCCAGCACCCGGTGTTGCTCAGCGAAATCGAGGTCACCAGCGCTGGCCACACCAGCCGTTATCAACTGCCATTTGGTTTCATTGCTGAAGATCAGGTCGGCCCGGCACTGCCGCAGCAACTGGCGTTGGCGCGCGTTCGTCGCGTGCGTCAGGTCGGCTTGATCACCGATGCGTTCAGCCTCGAAGCGTTTATTCGCGCCGTGCTGCAGGGCATGCAGAACAACACTGTGCTCGAATCGAGCGAGGGTGAAATTCGCTTCGCACCGACCGCGCAACTGGAAAAACTCGGCCTCGGTGCCGAGTCGGAAGTGCGCTACCTGTCGGCGGAGCAATCGAACAGTTCGGTGGTGATCGGCAACAGCCTGGTGCTGAAACTGATCCGCAAAGTCGCCTCGGGCGTGCACCCGGAACTGGAGATGAGCGCGTACCTGACCGAGGCCGGTTTTGAAAATATCTCGCCGCTGCTTGGCTCGGTGATTCGCCGCGATGCCAAAGGTCAAGACAATCTGTTGATGATCGCCCAAGGCTATCTGAGCAATCAGGGCGATGCCTGGGAATGGACGCAGAACAACCTCGAACGGGCGCTGCGCGACGAACTCGCCGATGCCATGTCCGAGCAGGAACAGCATTACAACGCACTCGGCGAGTTGAAGGATTTTGCCGGCATGCTCGGTCAGCGTTTGGGCGAGATGCACAAAGTGCTCGCCGCGCCGACTGACAACGCCGATTTTGCACCGCAGGTGTCGACGGCCAAGGATGCGCAGGCCACGGGCAAAGATATCGCCGCGCAGGTCGAGCACGCCTTGAAGTTGCTCAAGCAGCATCAGGGCGAACTCAGCGCGGCGGATCAGCTACTGGTCAAACGCTTGCTCGACGAGAAGAAAACCATTCTGGCCCACGTCCAGGATCTGGCGAAAAAAGCTGTCGGTGGTTTGCAGATTCGTGTTCACGGCGACCTGCATTTGGGCCAGGTGCTGGTGATCAAGGGCGATGCCTATCTGATCGACTTCGAAGGCGAACCGGCGCGGCCATTGAGTGAGCGCCGAGGCAAACACAGTCCGTACAAAGATGTCAGCGGCGTGCTGCGTTCGTTCGATTACGCCGCGGCGATGACCATCAATGTGCAGAACGTTGATCACGGCGCGGAGTCTGAAGACGCACGTCGTCGTGTCGCGCAACGTTATTTGAATGAAGCGCGAGCGGCATTTGTTCAGGCATATCGCCGAGCGGCAGCTAGTCTTGATCATGCTTGGCAAGATCCTGAAGGGGCCGACGCTGCGCTGGCATTGTTCGGTCTGGAGAAGGCGGCCTATGAAGTGGCCTATGAAGCCGAAAATCGCCCGACGTGGCTGCCCGTGCCGTTGCACGGTTTGTATGGGTTATTGACAGGGCTTAAACCCTTTTCCGATCTTGGTGGAGAGTAGTCATGAGTTTCTCGAACAAGGAACAGGGTCAGAAAGAAGCATTGTTGCCGGCGGCGAAGGACATCGACGCGCTGGTACGTGCTGAACATCACGATCCGTTTTCGATTCTGGGGCCCCACGGCGATGGCGCCGGCGGGCAGTTTATTCGTGCGTATTTACCCGGTGCATTGAGCGTTGTCGTGCTGGACAAGGACTCCGGCGAAGAACGCGGGCCGCTGGAACAGACCGAAACACCGGGGCTGTTTGTCGGCCATTTCGATCAGGCGCGACCGTATCAGTTGCGCACGCGTTGGGCCGGTGGCGAGCAAGTGGCGGAAGATCCGTACAGCTTCGGCCAGTTACTCGGTGAAATGGATTTGTATCTGTTTGCCGAGGGTAATCACCGCGACCTCAGTAGCTGCCTCGGCGCGCAACTGACAAGCGTCGATGGTGTCGACGGCGTGCGCTTTGCCGTGTGGGCGCCGAATGCGCGACGTGTTTCGGTGGTCGGTGATTTCAACGTCTGGGATGGCCGTCGTCATCCGATGCGTTTGCGCCATCCGTCCGGAGTCTGGGAGTTGTTTATCCCGCGCCTGCAAGCGGGCGAGTTGTACAAATACGAGATTCTCGGCGCTCACGGGATTCTGCCGCTCAAGGCTGACCCGATGGCGTTGGCCACCAGCCTGCCGCCCGACACTGCGTCGAAAGTCGCCGCGCCGCTGCAAGTCAATTGGCAGGATCAGGACTGGATGAACAGCCGTCATGATCGGCAAAAACATTCAGCGCCACTGTCGATTTACGAGCTGCACGCCGGTTCGTGGCAATGTGAGCTGGATGATCTTGGCGAAGTCGCGCGCCAGTACACCTGGCCGGAACTGGCTGAACGGCTGATTCCGTACGTGAAGGAGCTCGGTTTCACCCACATCGAATTGATGCCGATCATGGAACACCCGTTCGGCGGTTCCTGGGGCTATCAGTTGCTCTCGCAATTCGCCCCGAGTGCGCGCTACGGCACGCCGGAACAGTTCGGCGACTTCGTCAACGCCTGCCACCAGGCGGATATCGGCGTGATCCTCGACTGGGTGCCGGCGCATTTCCCCACCGATACCCACGGTCTGGCGCAGTTCGACGGCACCGCGCTGTACGAATACGGCAATCCGCTGGAAGGTTTCCACCAGGATTGGGACACGCTGATTTACAACCTCGGGCGCACTGAAGTGCATGGCTACATGCTCGCTTCGGCGTTGCATTGGCTGAAGCATTTCCACATTGACGGTCTGCGCGTGGATGCCGTGGCTTCGATGTTGTATCGCGACTATTCGCGCAAGGCTGGCGAATGGGTGCCGAACCGCCATGGCGGTCGCGAGAATCTGGAAGCCATCGACTTCCTCCGTCATTTGAACGACGTGGTTGAGCTGGAGGCACCGGGCGCGCTGGTGATCGCCGAAGAATCGACAGCGTGGCCGGGGGTCAGCCAGAGCACGCAGCAGGGCGGTTTGGGCTTTGCCTACAAATGGAACATGGGCTGGATGCACGATTCGCTGCATTACATTCAGCAGGATCCGGTGTACCGCGCCCATCATCACAATGAGCTGAGTTTCGGTCTGGTGTACGCGTGGTCCGAACGTTTTATCCTGCCGATCTCCCACGATGAAGTGGTGCACGGCAAACATTCGCTGATCGACAAGATGCCCGGTGATCGCTGGCAGAAATTCGCGAATCTGCGTGCTTATCTGAGTTTCATGTGGACGCACCCGGGCAAGAAGCTGCTGTTCATGGGCTGCGAATTTGGTCAGTGGCGCGAGTGGAATCACGATCAGCAGCTGGATTGGTATCTGCTGCAGTATTCCGAGCACAAAGGCGTGCAGAAACTGGTTGGCGACCTTAATCGGCTGTACCGCGAAGAACCGGCACTGCACGATCAGGACGATGCGCCGCAGGGTTTCCAGTGGTTGATTGGTGATGATGCGATCAACAGTGTTTATGCCTGGCTGCGATGGAGTAAGGACGGCAAACCGGTGCTGGTGGTGGCGAACTTCACGCCGGTGCCGCGTCAGGCGTATCGGGTCGGCGTGCCGTTCGCCGGGCGCTGGACGGAGTTGCTCAACAGTGATGCTGACACTTACGCGGGTTCCAATTACGGCAATGGTGGCGGGGCGTTTACCGAAGAAGTGCCGAGCCATGGGCAGTCGATGTCACTGGAATTGAACCTGCCGCCGTTGGCGGTGTTGATCCTTAAACCTGAGGGTTGATCTAGAACCGAGTCGCGGCCTTCGCGAGCAAACACCATCACTCTCAACCCGAACACTCACCCACGCGTCTGATCCTGCCGCCGTTGGCGGTGTTGATCCTTAAACCGGAGGGTTGATCCGGAGCCGCGTCGCGGCCTTCGCGAGCAGGCTCGCTCCCACATTTGGAACGCGTTCCCCTGTAGGAGTGAGCCTGCTCGCGAAGACGTCGGCGCAAACACCACACTCTCAACCCGAACACTCACCCACGCGTCTGATCCTGCCGCCGTTGGCGGTGTTGATCCTTAAACCGGAGGGTTGATCCGGAACCGCGTCGCGGCCTTCGCGAGCAGGCTCGCTCCCACATTTGGAATGCATACCTCCTGTGGGAGCGAGCCTGCTCGCGAAGGCGTCGGCGCAGACAACATCAATACCCGCTGTCTACCACCGCATCCGCACCCCGAGGCTACCAATAATCCCGTTCAAATCATTGTCATCCACATCACTGCTGTAATCCGCGCTCACATACAAACTCACCGACGGCGTCACTCGCGCCACCAGGCCCAGTCCCAACTCGACAAACGAGGAATTGCGGCTGCTGCTGATCTTGTCGACCTGATCCAGCGTCACCGTGTTGCCGGTGTACACCGTGTGCCACAGGTTCGTGCGCACATACGGCTCGACTGGCAGACCGCTCAAATCGTAACTGCCTTTCAAACGTGCGCCGACCCGGCCGCTCCACGAAGTGATGTCGCTGGACGAGGCGTTGCCATTGCCGGCATACGGCGTGTCGAGGGTGATGCGCTGGTTGATCAGTTGTGCCTGCGGTTCGACCACCCAGTTTTCGCTCAGACCAATCGGGTAGCCACCCTCAACGGAAAAGGTCATCGCGCTGCCCTCGGTCAACTGCCGCGCGCCTTGTTCGTTACGGCTAAAGCCGTTGACCCGGCCACCGCTGGCCGTCAGATCAACGTGCCAGCCTTGCGGCCCGGTCAGGCTGTAATAGGCGCCGAGGCTCTGGCCTTGCAGGTTGAGGGTGTCAGTAGCCGGGTCGGCGAGGGCGCGGCTGGTGATTAAACCATTGCCGTTGCCTTGAATCTGGTTGACCCCGCCGATCAGTCCGATGGTTTGCGTATGCCCGCTGCCGCTTTGCAGGGTCAGCACCGCCGGGCCTTTCAGATCGCCGCTGCCGGGCATCGCGAAACCTGCCGATTGCACATCGATTTGCGCCTGTCGGGCGCTTTTGCCGTAGAGCTGATCCCAGGCAGAAGGGGAAATGTCTTCGGTGATCAGCTTGGCGCCCTGCACATCCGGGCGTGGACTGAAACGTTGTCGATCCGGGGTGATAACCGTTGCGGGCAAGGTCATCACCGGAACATCCTGGCGATACCACGCCGCCGTCTCATCCGCCGCAGGGCCGGCCTGCGCCTCCATGGATGAACACAGCAAGATAGAACTCGACACTGTACAAAAAGTAACTTTGATCTCTGCTGAGGTGAATGAAGTTTTCATGGAGGTCTACCTTGCTATCGCATGCGCTGTCTCTACGTGGCGTCTCTCCTACCCCGAACGAGGGGCGACCGAATGGAGCGGGGCGAACCGTGGCCGCTCGATTTCGCGAGTGTCCGAAGGCTCGCCCCGGGCAGTGATTCCGGGGGTAGTAAGGTTGAGCTAAGAAGACTGAGAGGCTTGCGTCAAGAAACTGCGCGATGAGTGGTATGAGAGATATCAGACGACGCAACTGTCTGTTTTTCTGAACATATCTAAGGTGTTGTTTATTGGGAAGAACGCCGCAAAACCTGCGGCGTAGACGTTTTAGCCCGCAGGCATAGGATTACAAATGCACTTCAACGGCGAGCGGCAAGTGATCGGACAGATGTGTCCACGGCTTGTTGCCGAGGATTCGCGGGTCATGGCTGCTGGCATTGCGCAGGTAGATCCGGTCGAGGCGCAGCAACGGGAATCGCGCCGGATAGGTCTTGGCCGGGCGCCCGTGATGACGTTCGAAGGCCTCGTGCAGGTAATCGCGGCGGGCGAGGGCGGCGTTGCCCTGGAGCTGCCAGTCATTGAAATCGCCGGCGATAATCACCGGTGCATCTTCGGGCAACGATTCGAGCAACTGACAGAGGAGTTGCAGCTGTAATTGGCGGTGGCTTTCGAGCAGGCTCAAATGCACGCAGATCGCGTGTACTTCCGCATGGCCCGGGACGTCGAGCACACAGTGCAAAAGGCCTCGGCGTTCGGGGCCGGTAATCGAGACGTCGAGATTGCGGTATTCGCGGATCGGGTATTTCGACAGCAACGCATTGCCGTGGTGGCCATCGGGATAAACCGCGTTGCGCCCGTAGGCAAAGTCACTCCACATGCTGTCGGCGAGAAATTCATACTGCGAGGTCTGCGGCCATTCGTTGTAGCGACTGGAATGCCGCTCGTGTTCGCCGACCACTTCCTGCAAAAACACCAGATCCGCCGAGGTGCTGCGCACCGCTTCACGCAGTTCCGGCAGAATGAAGCGCCGATTCAGCGCGGTAAAACCCTTGTGCGTATTCACCGTCAGCACGCGCAAGCGATGAATGACTGGCGCGTCGACCACATGACGCTTGAGATCGCTGGACACGTTCACTCCTCTGAATCCTGACTGCCTATTCATGCGACTGATGCGTGGGGGCGGCAGTTCCTTTGAACACCCATCAATATCTGCGTTGCCTGGCATACCGCTTTCGCGAGCAAGCTTTGCTCCTACAGGGCGTGCAGGTTTTGAATCAGGTGGAGATCAAAATGTAGGAGCAAAGCTTGCTCGCGAAGGCGTCGGCCCGTTCAGCATGGTCGTGGCAGGCATACCGCGTGCGCGTTAGACAAACACGATTTCATACGGCAGGCGCATCCGCTCAAGGATCACTGGCGGCAGCATTGGCGCGATGCCGATTGCCGGTTCGCCCTTGAGTTGGCTGGCATAGGCGTGGGTGGCGTGGCTTTTTCGCGCGACTGTCCAGGTGTCGAGCCTTAACTTGCGCGCGCGCTCCCAAGGAATCAGTTTCTGTTCGCGCTCGGGCCAGTGCCAGGCCCAGACCGGCACATCGTGAAAGGTCGCCCCGGCCTGTTCTGCCGCTTCAGCGGCGGCGCGGCCAACCGCTTCATGATCGTCAATGCCATCGCCGCGCCAGGTGCTGAACACCACATCGCCAGGGCGCAGGTAGCGGCTGATGAACTCCGTCAGTTGGCGTTCCTGGTCGAGCAGGGCGTTGTGGGTAAACCCGCCGCGCACCCATTTCAGGCTGTGCATCGGCAGGCCGAGGCGGCGCAGGGCTTCAACGCTTTCTTGCGGACGAAATACGCTCAAGCGCTTTTCCGACCACTGTCGCGAGCCAGGGTGACTGGCGCTGCCGTCGGTAATCGAGAGCAATTGCAATGGATGACCCAGGCCGGAAAACAATTGCAGCAGGCCGCCGCACATCACCACTTCATCCCCGGGATGCGGGGCGATGATCACAGCGCGCGCACCAGCGGGCACCAGGCTTCGGGTATTGATTACGGGAATATTGTCGAGTTGCGGGGCGCTGTTCCAGATCTGTGCGGTCGAACTGCTTTCACTGAGGGATAACGGTTTCATGTGGCGACGTCCTTGTTGGTTTCGCCCTCAGTCGTGCGCCTGGCAACGTTGCTCAACGTGTCCGACGCTTGAAGGCTGGTTGATTGCTACACGACGCTCCGAACCCTGGATTGCCGCGCAACAGAGTATTGCTCATGAACAACGATTCGTCTCGAAACCTCGCAAACTGATACGCTTTTTTTTAGCCTATCTGTACCAAATTCCGCAAATAGTCACCAAACCCGCCGCGTGCTCGGCTGTCGAGCCGCGCGCTGGTGTGCACCAGCGGCCGATGACTCCACGCAATATTGGCGCCGGTCAGCTCCAGTTGCCGCACCAGTTGTACATCTTCATCACAGGCCAGCGGTTCGAAACCACCGGCCAAACGGTATGCGTCAGCACTGATGCCGAGGTTGGCGCCATGGATATGCCGATGGCCCTCACACGCCCGATAGTGGCTGTGATAACGAATCTGCGCCGCTTTATCGAACGACTCGTGCCAGCGCTCAACCGTCACCGTGCCGCACACAGCATCGGCGCCTAATCCAAGTTGCGCCACCAGCCAGTCGTCAGACACGCGGCTGTCGGCATCGGAGCAGGATATCCACCGCGCCCCTCGCTCCAGCAACATCCGCGCACCGGTCGCTCGCGCCTGACCTACATTGCGCGCTTTTATATTCAAGCTCAAAACTGGATATTTACTGACAATCTGTTCCGAGCGGTCGGTGCAACTGTCGAGAACCACCAATATTTCGACCCGTTCGCCGGCGAGCAGTCCGTGTTTGCTGGCGCGTAATGCGGCACTCAGGCACTCGTCGAGCAAGTCTTCCTCGTTGTGCGCCGGAATCAGGATGCCAATCATCGCAAGCCCTCCAGCGCCGCCACGGAGCGCGGTTCGCGGCTCCACACTTCCAGAATGAAGTCCGCTTCCTGATGTAAAACCAGGCGTGGCAGGTGCAAATGTTCGTGGAGCAAATCGTGCACCTGCCGCGCATTCAACGGGCAGTCGTCAATCGGCGGGCGCCAGTGACAGGCGAGCACTTGCCCGTCTGCAGCCAAGGACTGGCCCATGCGTTGGGCAACGGCTGTCAGATCATCGCGGTCGAGGTAGTAGCCGATTTCGCTAAATACAATCAGGTCGAATTTTTCCTCCGGCCATTCCCCCGGCAGACGACTTTGGCGAACTTCGGCGTGGTCGAACAGACTTAATCGGGTTCGCGCCAGATGCACCGCTGCGTCGGCGGTGTCGCAGCACAACAGACGATCACAACGACTGGCCAACTCGGCGCTCAACTCACCGTTGGCGCAGCCCGGTTCAAAGATCGCTCGGTAGTGCGGACGCGGCAGGGCGGCGAGGGTGATCGCGCGTTTGCGCTGCTCGTACCAGCGCTCGCGAAAGGCCCACGGGTCGTCGCTGCCGGCGAACAGGCCGTCGAAATAGCGATCATCGACACTCATAAAAACACCACTTCAAAAGGCTGCAGCAGGCGATCGATCACGTATGGCGCCAACACCGGTGCAAGCCCGGCTTGTGCGTCGCCTTCCAATTGACTGGCAAAAGCGTGCACCGCGTGGCGTTTGCGCGCGACTTGCGCTGGCGTCAGGAGAATCTTGCGCGCACGTTGCCACGGCACAAAGGCGTCTTCGGGGGTTGCCCAGTGCCACGTCCACACCGGCAGCTCATGGCAGGTCGCGCCGACCTGACGCGCGGCCTCGGCACTGGCACGGCCGACGGCTTCGTGATCGCAATGGCCGTCTTCGCGCCACGTGGTAAACACCACATCGTTGGGGCGCAGATGGCTTTCGATGAAGGCGCGCAATTGCTGTTCCTGAGCAGCCACTTGAGTATCGGTGAACCCACCGCGCAACCATTTCAACCGATGCATTGGCAGGCCGAGGCGGCGCAACGCTTCAGCGGATTCTTGCGGCCGAATCACGCTCAAGCGTTCAACCGGCCAGCGTTCGGAACCGGGATGACTGGCGCTGCCGTCGGTGACCGAAATCAGTTGCAACGGGCGCCCGGCAGCGGCGAGCAGTTGCAGCAAACCGCCGCAACCCAGCACTTCATCGTCCGGGTGCGGTGCAATAATCACCGCGCGCGATCCGGGTGGTACCAGGCTCAGCACGTCGATGCTTTGCAGCTCCGCCAACTGCCGCGAGCCTTGCCATTGATGCAGGGTCGTTCCTTGGCCGACGATTGGATTGGCTCTCATAGCGACCAGACCTCATCGGGTTGTTGGGCAATCAGTTGGCCGAGGGCGGCGAGGTCGCGCTCGGCATGGCTTTGCCGGAGGAACACCGGCAGGTCAGCGATCAGTCGGGCGAAGTGGCGATCCTTGCAATAGGGCCCGGCGCCCATTGCCCGGCCGACTTCACGGATCACCTGTTCGGCACACTGCTCGACCACTGCGCGGGCGCGACGGGCGAGCAGTTCGGCGTTGTCTTCAGGGTTTGCATCAATATGCAAAGCGCTGAAGCGCAAAACATCCGCCGCCGCTTGCAAGGCACTGTCAACGGCGCCGAGATGGGCGAGGGCATGTGGTTCTTCACGCTGACCACACTGCTTGCGCAACCGCTCGGCAATCTGCTGCGCCGCGCCGTACCAACAGGCGGCAATACCAATGCCGCCCTGCCAGAAACCCGGCCGTTGCAAGTAGTCGCCGGGATTGCCGATGGCCTGACCTTCAGCGCCATCGAACAACACTTCGACGCTGCCAGTCGCGCCCATGCCCACGGCGCGCCAGCCTTCATCAGTGACCGTCACGCCCGGTTGATCGAGCGCCACCGCGACCAATTGCTGTTGATCATCGGCGTCCCACGCCGTCAGTAGCGCATGACTGAGTACCGCCGCGCCGGAACACCAGGCTTTGCGTCCATTCAACGCGACCATATGCCCGGCCGGACTGACTTTCACCCGGGCTTGCGGCGGTTCCGCTGCCCACATGCCCCACGTGCTGCCGGGCGTCGGCGTACCACCGAGTTGTTCGATGATCGCCAGTGCATCGGTGTGCCCCTCATAGAGCTTGCATAAACCCAGATCATGCCCGCCGACAGCGGCTAAATGCTGAAAGCGCTCCAGCGTCAGACCGCTGCCGGGTAACGGCAAGCGGTCAAGCCCGGCCTCAACCATCGCTCGCAGGCACTGGCCGAGGGCGTGGGTGTCGGCATAATCCGGCGGTTTGCGGGCGAGATAACAGTGCAGATCCATATCAATCTTCTTCTTCGTGTTGCAGTTCAAACAGCAGCAACGAACGGCCGGTCACTGAATATTCATGGCCGAAATCGAAGCGCTCCTGGCCACGAATGGAAGGCTGATTGGTGTCGATCATGCACGTCCAGAAACCGCCGTCCGGCACTTCCGGCAAGGTGAAATTGACGATGTCGTGGTGCGCGTTGACCACTAGCAGCAAGGTCGCATCGGCACCTTTGCGGCGGATCCCGGTTTCCTGCGCGCGGCCATCAAGCAGCATGCCGAGGCAACGATTGTGTGCATCGTGCCAGTGCTCGGTGGTCATCTCGGTGGCGTCCGGTGCCAGCCAGGTGACGTCTTTGACGCCGATGTCTTCGTTGTACTCGCCGACCAGGAAACGTCCGCGACGCAGAATCGGATAAGCCAGGCGCAGCTTGATCAGGCGTTTGACGAATTTCAGCAAGCCTTTGCCGTCTTCGCTCAGATCCCAGTTGACCCAACCGATCTCGCTGTCCTGGCAATACGCGTTGTTGTTGCCATCTTGCGTGCGGGCGAACTCATCGCCGGCGACGATCATCGGCGTGCCTTGCGACAGCAGCAGCGTGGCGAAGAAATTGCGCATCTGCCGATGGCGCAGTTCATTGATTTCCGGGTCGTCAGTCGGGCCTTCGACGCCGTGGTTCCACGACAGGTTGTTGTTGCTGCCGTCCTGATTGTTCTCGTCGTTGGCTTCGTTGTGCTTGTCGTTGTACGAGACCAGATCGTTGAGGGTGAAGCCGTCGTGCGCGGTAATGAAGTTCACCGACGAATACGGCCGACGTCCGCGCTGGTTGAACATCTCGCCGGACGCGGTCATGCGACTGGCGAAATCGGCAACCTGGCCGTCATCACCTTTCCAGAAGGCACGCACGGTGTCGCGGAACTTGTCGTTCCACTCGACCCAGCCCGGCGGGAAGTTGCCGACCTGATAGCCACCGGGGCCGCAGTCCCACGGTTCGGCGATCATTTTCACTTGACGCAGCACCGGATCCTGACGGCAGGCCACGAGGAAGCTGTGACGTTCGTCGAAACCATCGTGATAACGGCCGAGAATCGTCGCCAGGTCGAAGCGGAAACCGTCGACATGCATTTCCGTGGCCCAGTAACGCAGCGAATCGGTGACCATTTGCAAAACGCACGGATGACTCAAATCCAGTGTGTTGCCGGTGCCGGAATCGTTGATGTAGTAGCGTTTGTCATCGGGCATCAAGCGGTAGTACGAAGCGTTATCGATCCCGCGCATGGACAGGGTCGGGCCCTGTTCGTTGCCTTCAGCGGTGTGGTTGTAGACCACATCGAGAATCACTTCGAGATTGGCCTCGTGCAGGTGCGCGACCATCTCTTTGAATTCGGCGATCTTGCCGCTGGCCAGATAACGCGGATCCGGGGCGAAAAACGCGATGCTGTTGTAGCCCCAGTAATTGGTCATGCCTTTTTGCAGCAGGTGTTGGTCGTTGACGAAGGCGTGGATCGGCAACAGCTCGACCGACGAAACACCGACGCTGCGAATGTGCTTGAGCACATCGTCATTCATCAGACCGGCGAAGGTGCCTCGCACGTTTTCCGGCACCGAGGGGTGACGCATGCTGATGCCGCGCACGTGGGTTTCGTAAATGATGGTTTTGTCCCACGGCACACTGACACGCTGGTCGTTGCCCCAGGTGTGCGCCGGGTCAATGACCTTGCACTTGGGCACAAACGGCGCGCTGTCGCGTTCGTCAAAACTGAGGTCGGCGTCGGGGTGGCCGATGGTGTAGCCGAACAGCGCTTCCGACCATTTCAGTTCGCCAACCAGTTGCTTGGCGTACGGGTCGATGAGCAGTTTGTTGTGGTTGAAGCGGTGACCGTTGGCCGGATCGTAAGGGCCGTACACGCGGTAGCCGTAGATCAGCCCCGGGTGCGCATCGGGCAAGTAGCCATGGTAAATCTCGTCGGTGTATTCCGGCAGTTCGATGCGTTCGAGTTCGACTTCGCCGGCATCGTCGAAGATGCACAGTTCGACTTTGGTGGCATTGGCGGAGAACAGCGCAAAGTTCACCCCCAGACCATCCCAGGTCGCACCGAGCGGGAAGGGCAGGCCTTCACGAATTCTCGAAGGCTCAGCGTGCGCGGCGGGCTCGGATTTTTTTGGACGGGTCATGATTGCTCCTGCAAAAAACGGGGACAGTTCAGTTGAAACCGGTTCCCGGTAGGAGCGAGATTTTGTGGTGAGGGGATTTATCCCCGTTCGGCTGCGCAGCAGTCGCAAAACCATTGCACGCGGTATGTCTGACACTCCGCAAGTGCAGCATTTGGGGCTGCTTCGCAACCCAACGGGGATAAATCCCCTCGCCACAAAAATCCATTCACCACAGAAGCCGGTTTAAACAAGGGATTTTGTGTATTTCTTGAGGACGAACGCGTCCTCGGTGGCGAGCAAGCCCGCCACACGGTCATTCAGTTCAATTCAATCGTCGGTAAAGCGTTAGATCGCCGAAGGCTTGCGCGGCGCTCGTGGCTTTTTCTCGGCGGGTTTTTCGCCGGGTGGAATCACCTTGGCGGCGCTGCTTGGCTTGGCCTTGGCCGCTGTCTTCGGTTTGGCAGCAGGTGCTTTCACTTCAGCGTCCTTGCCAGCGGTTTTGCTGCCCGCCGCTTTCGGGGCTTTCTTCGGTGCCAAGGCTTCAGCTTCAGCCAGTTTGCGCGCCATCTCCCAGTGGCGCTCCTCATGACCTTCAGGTTTCCCTTCCGATTCCCAGATTTGATAGGCGAATTCGCGAATGCGTTTATCGTCGGTACTCATCGCAATGCTCCTGAACTGAACTCATGCTTACGTTAAGTGTTGGATAAAGAGATTGACCGGGACATCCCCCAGCGCGTCGCTGATTTTCAGCTCCCTGTTTTTTGTGACTGCGCTGCTTTGAAAAAGTCCCTTCAGGTTTGTGTCAGAGGCGTCGAACGGTAAAACCACCCGGGTATCGCCCCAGCGCAGCGCATCGACCTGAGGTACAGCACTGTTTTCCAGCAGCGTCGCGCAACGGATCGGCACGATCACGATGGCGTGTTTCCCCTCGTGTTCGCGGGCAAACGCGAGCACGTTGTGCGCCTGCTCGCCCAGCACCTCCAGGGCCTGGTACGAGCCATGCCGAAACAGTTCGGCATGCTCGGCGCGCAAGTTCAGCACCTGCGCAATCAAGGCTTGCTTGATGCGCCCGTCACGCCAGTGCGTCAGCAGTTCCGCAGGTGGCAGTTGCTCCTGCAGGGCCTGCTCGCGAGCGGCGTAATCCACCGGCCGGCGATTGTCCGGATCGACCAGGCTGAAGTCCCAGAACTCGTTCCCTTGATACAGATCCGGCACCCCCGGCACGCTCATGCGCAGCAAGGTTTGCGCCAAACCATTGAGCGCGCCGGCAGCAGCGATACTGCTGACGGTCTTGGCCAGCGCCGCACGCAGCAGTTCGCCGTCTTCACCGGTCAGGAGTTTTTCGGTGAAGGCCTGGGTCGCATTTTCATAGGCTTCGTTCGGCGCGCTCCAACTGCTTTGTAACTTGGCTTCGCGAAGGGCTTTCTGTTGCCACTGCCAGATGCGTTTGGCGTAGTCGGCGAAACCGTCTTGATCGTCGTCGCGCAAATCCAGCGGCCAACTACCGAGCAAGGCTTGATAAAGGATCAGCTCATCACCGGCCGACGGCACTTGGTCGTCAACACGAACCGGGCGGGCGAGGGCGCGCCACAATTCGATCTGCTCGGCGTACCAGTGACTGCGCTCACTGAGCACGGCCAGACGCGCGCGGGTGTCTTCGCCGCGTTTGTGATCGTGGGTCGCGGTGGCGAGCAGGTTGTCCGGAAATTCCGCCAGGCGCCGCTGATTGACCTCGTGGAAATCACTGACCGGCGCGCTGAATTGTTCGGTGTTGTAGCCGACGTCATTGCGCGACAGCAGCACCGCCGAGCGATACAGCGCGGTGTCTTCCACGGCTTTCGCCGCTGCCGGCGAAGTCAGTTGTTGAAAGCGTACGCAGGCGTGCTTGAGGATTTTCCGCGAACGGCCAAGCGGTTTGCGCCGCCACGGTGTGCCACCAAGCCACGCCGCCACGCAATCGAGCACCGGCCAATCAGCCTCGCTGAGCGTTGGTCGCGCGCCGTCCATGGCTTGCTGGAAAAACACATCGTCCTGCGCCGAGCGGCCGGTCGCGCTGATGTAAGTGCGGTACACCGGGAAATGTATGATCAGCGCCTGCAATACGCGGCGGATGGCGCCGAGGGTCAGGTCACGGGTCATCAGGTCGTCGCGGGCGACCTGCAGCAAGGCCTGCGCAACGCTTTCGCAATCGCTGGCCAGCGAACCGTTAAGGATCTGCTGACGCGCCAGTTGTGCCTCTTCAATAAACGCGGCGGGGCGCTCGGTGCGGCGTTGCCACAGCTCACCGAGCACATGTTCGCCGTCCGGATCGTGTTGCAGCAGCGACAGTTGATTCATGAATTCGTAGCCGGTGGTGCCGTCCACTGCCCAGTCGCGGTGCAGGGTTTCGCCGGCGCCGAGGATCTTCTCGACGTAGATCGGCAGGTGTCGATCCGGCGCGATCAGGTCAAGGCGCCGGCGCAATTTACGGCAGTAACCCCGCGGATCGGCGAGGCCGTCGATGTGGTCGATGCGCAAGCCGTCGACCAGACCTTCAGCGACCAACTGGAAGATTTTGCCGTGAGTCGCTTCAAACACCGCCGGACGCTCGACGCGCAAACCACCGAGTTCATTGATGTCGAAGAAGCGCCGCCAATTGATGTCATCCGCGGCTGTGCGCCAACTGGCCAGGCGATAGCTCTGCCGCTCGAGCAATTGATGCAGCGCGTCGAAGCCTTCCTCGGTGGTCGAGTCGTAATGCTTGAGGTTGTTTTCAATCGCTTGCAGCACCTGCGCATCGCTCGCCAGTTGCCGCAATTCTTCCTTGAGTGGAACCGCCAGCGAATGCGCGTCGGTCTGGTAACTCAGCGCACTGAAACGGTCAGCGAGGGGCGTCAGCGTTTCTTCGTGCTTGAGAATCTCGCCGTAATCATTCGGGCAGATCGGGAAGTGATGGTCGTAATGCTCGACGAAAAAGCTGCCAGTCTGCGCGTTGAAATGCAGCTTCAACGTGCCGTCCTGTAACGCCACGCCGTAGTCACTGCCGAGGAACGGCAGCAACAACTGGCCTTCCATCAGCGGATCGGGCGAATGCCATTGGATATCGAAAAACTCGCCATACGGGCTCAGCCGGCCCCATTCCAGCAAGTCCAGCCACCACGGGTTGTCGTTGCCGCCGACGGCCATGTGGTTGGAAACGATGTCGAGGATCAGCCCCATGTTGTGTTCGCGCAGGGTGCTGACCAGACGCCGCAATGCCGGTTCGCCACCGAGTTCTGGGTTGACTTGCGTCGGGTCGACCACGTCGTAGCCGTGCATCGAACCGGCGCGGGCGGCGAGCAATGGCGAGGCGTAAATGTGGCTGATGCCCAGTTGAGCGAAGTACGGCACCAGTGGCACCGCTTGTTCGAGGGTAAAACCTTTATGGAATTGCAGGCGCAACGTCGCGCGCAGTGGCTGGATAAGCGTTTGGTTCATTGGTCACGCTCGGCAGCCTGAAGACGCGCGCAAGCCAGCAGCTCCAGACGTCGTGCAGCATCGACGCCGTCGAGCAACGCTTCGCTGGGGCCGGGCAAGCGACGCGACCAGTTAGGGTGGGTATCGATGGTGCCAGGCAGGTTCGCCTGTTCGTTGATGCCCAGCGCATCTTCCAGTGGCAGCAATACCAGCGGCGCACGGGTGTGGCCGAGGAAGCGTACGGCGGCATCAACGACTTGATCGGCCTCGTGGGACTCTTCGCGGAAGTTCTGCGGATCCTGGCTCAGTGCACTGCGCAAGCCTTCGCGCTCACGCTGACGATGCTGGCGCCATTCGATTTCGCCGTTGGCATCGACAAATCCAAGGCGTGCATTCCAGTCAATGTCGCGGCCGTGCCACCAGCCATTCAGGGTGGGCAGATCGTGGGTGCTGGTGGTCGCCAGCGCGTTATCCGGCCAGTCGAGAATCGGTTTGAAATGCGTATTGTCCTGTTCGAACAGCAGCACGCGCATGCCGAGCATCGAGCGGGCGATGAGTTTTTCGCGCAGACCGTCGGGCACGGTGCCGAGGTCTTCGCCAAGAACGATGGCTTGATGACGATGGGACTCCAGCGTCAGCAAACGCAGCAGGTCATCCACCGGGTAATACAGGTAAGCGCCATCCGCCGGTGCCGAGCCGTTAGGGATCACCCATAAACGTTGCAGGCCCATGACGTGGTCGATGCGCAAACCGCCGGCATGGGCGAAGTTAGCGCGGAGCATGTCGATAAAGGCGCGGAAGCCGTTGCGAATCAGACCTTCCGGCGAAAACGCGGAAATCCCCCAGCCTTGCCCGGAGCGATTGAGAATGTCCGGCGGCGCACCGACGGTCAGCGAGGCGAGCAACTCATCCTGAAAACTCCAGGCCTGACTGCCGGCGCCATCGGCACCCACTGCCAGATCAGCGATCAGGCCAATGCCCATGCCGGCGCTGCGGGCGGCGGTTTGCGCACGCTCGAGGCAGCGGTGGATCAGCCATTGGCAGAAGGCGAAGTAGCCGATGCGATCGGCATATTCTTCGGCGAACGCTTCAAGCGCGGCGCCGCGCGGGTCGTGCCAGTGTTCCGGCCATTGCCGCCAGTCGAGGTTCTCGCCACGGGCGGCGCGCATTTCCTGAATCGCTTCGAAGCGGCAATGGTTTTCCAGCGCTTCGCCACCGGCGTGACGAAAACTGGCGAAGTCCGGGTGCAACGGGTGATCGCCAGCAACGAAGCCTTCGTACAACGCTTGCAGCAGTTTCTGCTTGGCGTCAGCGGCAGCGGGCCAGTCGACCAGTTTCAAGTCTTCCAGTTGCGCAAACTGCTCGGCCAGGCCGGTGGCGTCGATGGCATCACGCAGGGCGCGTTCGCCGAGAATCGCACCGGGCGCGGCGTATAACGAATTAAGAAACAGGCGACTGGACGGCGAATAAGGGCTGTAGCGGCCGGTGTCGGCGCTGAACATCGCGTGCAACGGGCTGATCGCCAAGGCTTCGGCACCGCGTTCGCCAGCGACTCGCGCCAGTTCTTCCAGCGCTTGAGTATCACCGAAACCGCCATCGCCGGAGCGCCGCAGCGAATATAGCTGCACGCTCAGACCCCAGGCGCGGGGGATCGGATTGTCCACCGCATCACCGACGCTGAAGCAGCGTTCCGGCGCGACGGCGAGGGTGAAAAATTGATCGGCGATATGCACCTGCTGATAACCGACCGGCACCAGACCGGGCAGCACTGCCTCGGAGTCCAGTTTCAGGTTCAGTCGCGAGCCGTCTTCAAGAACGATTTCACACGGGGTCTCCGGCGCGAAGTAACGCGCCAGATCGACGCCGACGCCGACATCGCTGGTCAGCAGCGGCGGCAAATGACGGTCTTGTTGCACGGCTTGCAATTCCAACAGGCTGGCGTCGATTTCCTGTGCGGTGCTGGCCGGGTGGCCCAGGCCGATCAGGACATTACGCAGTACCGCCGGGGCGACTTTCTGCGGTCGGCCGTTGGCGTCGATCCAGTCGACAGCAAGGCCGGCTCGGCTGGCGAGAATTTCCAGTTGCGCATCGCTCATAGGCGCTCTCCATCCAGAGGTTGCAAAGGGGTTGCGGCCGTGAGGCTGACAAGCGCGCAATACGCGGGCAGTTGGCCCGATTCCGATAGATCGACGGTGGGTGGCTGTTGAAACAACCACACGGCCTCGGTCTGTGGAGGGTTGACCACTGGCGTGTCGCTGAGGTTCAGGTCAATTCGCAGCTCACTGCCATTGCCCAATCGCCAGCGTGCACTGACCGCCGCGTGACCGAGCATGTGCGCGCCGAGTGCCTGGGTGCCGGACAGATGCGGAATGATGTATTGATGGCGAAATTGCAGAAGGTTTTGGTACAGCGCGAGGGTTTCCTGCTGTTTGACGCTGCCATTGCCGATCAACCTTGGCTGTGAATCGTGGAAGGTTTTTTCGGCATTTGGGTCGGGGATTTGCTCGCGTTTGTGCGGATCGGCGAAGGCGCTGAACGCGGCGAATTCATTGCGTCGGCCTTCGCGCACCAGTTCGGCCAGTTCGCCATGGTGGCTGGTGAAAAACTGGAAGGGCTGTTCGGCGGCAAATTCATCGCCCATGAACATCAGCGGAATCATCGGTGACAGCAGCAACAGCACGGTCGCTGCCTGCACGGCGCGCGGGTCGGCCAGATGATGCAGGCGTTCGCCGAATGCGCGGTTACCGATCTGATCGTGGTTTTGCAGGAACAGCACGAACGCGGTGGACGGCAGGTGTTCGCTGGGTTCGCCGCGCGGCTCGCCATGGCGGGTGATGTGGCCCTGGAAGACAAAACCCTGACTCAGGCACCGCACCAATTGCTCGGTGGGTTGCGCGGCGTAGTCGGCGTAATAGGCGTCGGTTTCACCGGTGAGCAAAACATGCAGGGCGTTGTGGCCGTCGTCATTCCACTGCGCGTCGTAGTCGTATTCGAGCAGGCTGGATTGGTTGAGTTCGTTTTCAACGGTCAGCCAGACATGGCGGGTAGGGTCGATCTGCGCGCGGATGCGCTGGGCCATTTCCGTGAGGAAATCCGGGTCTTCGATGGCATGCACTGCATCGAGGCGTAAACCGTCGAAGCGGTATTCGAGCAACCACATCAGGGCGTTTTCGATAAAGAACTCGCGCACTTCGCTGCGGCGGAAATCGATCGCCGCGCCCCAAGGCGTGTGTTTGTCTTCGCGGAAAAAGCCTTTAGCGTAGCGGTGCAGGTAATTGCCGTCAGGGCCGAAGTGGTTGTAGACCACGTCGAGAATCACCGCCAGCCCGTGGCCGTGGGCGCTGTCGATCAAATGTTTGAGTTGTTCCGGGGTGCCGTAGGAGGCTTGCGGGGCGTAGGGCAAAACCCCGTCGTAACCCCAATTGCGCTCGCCGGGGAACTGCGCCAGCGGCATCAGTTCGATGGCGGTAATGCCCAAACCTGCGAGGCGCGCCAGATGTTGTTCGACTTCAGCGAAACCACCGAGCGCACCGACGTGCAACTCGTAGATCACTGCTTCACTCCACGGCCGACCGTGCCAGGCACTGTGTCGCCATGGATAGGCCAGCGGATCGACCACCACGCTGTGGCGGTCGAGGCCACCGTCCTGCGCGCGGGAGGCCGGGTCGGGCACCTCCAGTTCGCCGTCGATGTTGTAGCGGTAGCGGGTACCCGCCGCACAGCGTGCCTTGATCACAAACCAGCCGTCTGCCTGAGGCAGCATTGGCAGGGACTGGCCGTCTTCGAGTTCGACACTGACGTAAAACGCATCTGGCGCCCACAGCGCAAATTGCGTGTGCTCGGCATCCAGCATGATCGCGCCGTGGGGCCAGGTTTCAATAGACCGGAACGGCATCGTTTACAACCTCCATGTTCCTTGTGGATCGGTTACTTGTGGATTGCTTTACCCAAGGCCTTGGCCACCAGTTGTTCGTAGAGTTCGGCGTACGGTTCAACCGCTTTGCACCAGTTGAACGGTGCCGCCATTGCCCGGCAACGCATGGCATTGAGCAAATCAGGATAGGCGAAGACTTTGAACGCACGGCTCAAGGCTTCTTGATAGCTTTCAACAGTGGATTCGTCGAAGAGGAAACCGGTAATGCCATTTTCAATGGTGTCGGCCAGCCCGCCGGTGTTGCGCGCAACCGGCAATGAGCCGAAGCGCTGGGCGTACATCTGGCTCAGACCGCAGGGTTCATAACGCGAAGGCATCAACAGGAAATCGCTGCCGGCGAACATGCGGCGGGCGTCGGTTTCGTTGAAGCCGATGCGCACACCGATCTGGCCCGGGAAGCGCAAGGCCAGTTCGCGCATGGCTTGCTCTTCTTCCGGCTCGCCACGACCGATGATTGCGATCTGGCCGCCGTTCTGCACGATGTACTCGGACACCGCTTCAGTCAGATCCAGACCTTTCTGATACACCAGACGCGACACCACAGCGAACAGCGGGCCTTCAGAGTCATTCAGTTCAAACAGCTCGCGAACGTGGGCGGCGTTGACGGCTTTGCCTTCCCAGTCACCAATGGCGAACGGTGCGAACAGGTGCGGGTCCGTGGCGGCGTCCCAGCTCTCATCGATACCGTTAGGGATACCGCTGAGCAAGCCTTGCTGGGTCTTGGCGGCAAGAAAACCGTCGAGGCCACAGCCGAAATCCGGGGTGGTGATTTCCTGCGCGTAGGTGGCGCTGACCGTGGTGATGTGGCTCGAGTAGGCCATGCCGGCCTTGAGAAACGACATCTTGCCGTAGAACTCCATGCCTTCCTGTTGCAGTGCATGGTTGGGAATGCCCAGTTCAGGGCAGGAGCCGAGGCTGGTCACGCCTTGATACGCGAGGTTGTGAATGGTGAACAGGGTCGGCGTGCGCTGCCCGCGCCAGTGCATATAAGCAGGGGCCAGACCGGCCGGCCAGTCGTGGGCGTGCACCAGATCCGGGCACCAGTGAATTTGTGCGAGGTTGGCGGCGATGTCGGCAGCGGCCAGACCGAGACGGGCGAAGCGGATATGGTTGTCCGGCCAGTCGCGACCGTTGTTGGCGCCATACGGCGAGCCTTCGCGCTCGTACAGTTCCGGGCAGATCAACACGTAGATCACCAGACCGTCAGGCATGTCCATGCGCCCGATCTTGCACGGAGGCAGCGCAGCATGACCGCCGAGTTCGCCGATGATGTGGATCGGGTTCTCGCTGTGCATCACTTGCGGGTAACCGGGGATCAACACGCGCACATCGTGCAGATGGGCCATGGCACGGGGCAGGGCGGCAGACACGTCACCCAGACCGCCGGTTTTCACCAGGTCGGCGATTTCCGAGGTCACGAACAACACTTTCTTCTTGTTGGGATTCTGACTTGCTACTGGCGTCAGCGTTTTGGTGCCGGGGACGTTGATCTGTCGGCTGCCGGGAACGCTGATGGTGCTCGATTCACCCATCGATTGGTGAGCACGCTCTCCCTGAATATCCAATGCCGCACTGATCATATGAATCTCCCGTGTTGTTGATCTGATTCTTGTGTTCTCTCTGTAGGAGCTGCCGAAGGCTGCGATCATTGCCTTTTAAAGGATCAAAAGATCGCAGCCTTCGGCAGCTCCTACGTACGGCAAGCGCAAACGCGCCACGCATCGGTGAGCAAACGCTACCCAACACGCGCAAGCAGAATGGGTGTTTGGGCTATTGCAAGGATTGCACCAGCCGCTTCGGCCCTACCTTTGTGATGACCCGCCGCGTCGTGCAAAAGTTTCGACTTTTTTTCCGGAATGTGACCAACCGGTTTCGTGCCCCGAAAACCAGTCTAGGCCAGATCCTAGAGCGGGCGAGGGCAAATGGGTAAATTGTTCGACAATCGGTTTGCTTTAATCGGTAACCGGACTTTTCAGGAGTAAACGCACCGACGAATTGCAGGTTTTTTTGAGGCGGGGGGCTTAAACGGTGACTGAACAGTCACAATTTTGTGCTGGGGAAGGAGGGAGTTGCACTGTTGTGGTGCGGGCAGTTTGTTGATGGGCTGCACATAAACCAAGTGTAGGAGCTGCCGAAGGCTGCGATCTTTTGATGTTGTCGTTTGAGATCAAGATCGAAAGATCGCAGCCTTCGGCAGCTCCTACATGGGGAGGTTAATTCAGCGGGCGGATGGGATTGCCCGTAGCCCAGCCCTGAATATCCTCGATCATCTGCGAAAAGAACTGCTCATAATTCTGCCGACTCACGTACCCGACATGCGGCGTCGCCAGCACATTGTCCAACGTGCGAAACGGGTGCATGTCCGGCAACGGCTCCTGTTCGTACACATCCAGCGCCGCCCCGGCGATCTGCTGTTTCTGCAACGCCTTGATCAGCGCCGCTTCATCAACAATCGGCCCGCGCGCGGTGTTCACCAGCAGCGCCGTCGGTTTCATCCAGCCCAGCGCCTGCGCATCGACCAAGCCGCGACTGCGCTCGCTGAGCACCAGATGCACCGACAACACATCCGCCTGCTCGAACAGCGCTTGCTTGCTGACGTACGTCACGCCGACCTGTTCCGCCCGCTCAGCCGTGAGATTCTCGCTCCAGGCAATCACGCGCATGCCAAACACCTGACCAAACTGCGCGACACGCTGGCCAATGCTGCCGAGGCCGAGAATGCCCAGCGTCTTGCCGTGAAGATCGCCACCCAAACCCTGCTGCCACTGCCCGGCGCGCAGCGAATTGGCTTCGTTCACCAGATTGCGTGTGGCCGCCATGACTAGCGCCCAGGTCAATTCCGGCGCTGCATGTTTGTAGCTGTCAGTGCCACAGACCTTGATCCCGAATTTGGCTGCCGCTGGCATGTCCAGCGCCGCATTGCGCATGCCGCCGGTGACCAGCAGCTTCAGATTGGGCAGACGCTTGAGCAAATCCTCATCGAAACGCGTGCGCTCGCGCATCACGCAAATCACCTGATAGCGGCCCAGACGTTGCGCCAAAGTGGCGTTGTCCGCCGGGTAATCATGTTCAAACGTGACTTCGCCGATGCCGTCCAGCACAGACCAGTCGACCACGTCGCGGGCCACGTCTTGCCAGTCATCGATTACCGCAATCTGCACCGCCATCAGCCTTACCTCATCAATGAACGGGATTGGTTTTGCTCAGCCAGCCCAGCAGCGCTTTGTGGAACTGCTCGGGTTCTTCCATTTGTGGCGCGTGGCCCATGCCGGGGAATTCCACCAGCGTCGACTGCGGGATCAGTTTCGCCACTTGTTTGCCGAGCACATCGTAGTGGCCGATTTTCGCCTTCACTTCCGGTGGCGCAATGTCCTTGCCGATGGCCGTGGTGTCGGAGGTACCGATCAACAACAGCGTCGGCATTTTCAGGTTCTTGAACTCGTAGTACACCGGCTGGGTGAAAATCATGTCGTAGATCAGCGCCGAGTTCCAGGCGACTTGGGTCTTGCCCGGGCCTTTGCTGAGGCCGGCGAGCATGTCGACCCAGCGATCGAATTCAGGCTTCCAGCGGCCATCGTAATAAGTCGTGCGTTCGTAGTCGCGAATGCCTTGGGCGGTGACTTTCAGTTCGCGCTCATACCACTGATCGACGCTGCGATAGGGCACGCCAAGGGCTTTCCAGTCTTCCAGACCGATCGGGTTGACCAGCGCCAGTTGATCGACCTGCTCCGGGAACAGCAGCGCATAACGCGTGGCCAACATGCCGCCGGTGGAGTGGCCGAGCAGCGTGGCTTTCTGGATGCCCAGCGCTTTCAGCAGTTGCTGGGTGTTGGTCGCCAGTTGCTGGAAGCTGTACTGATAGTTGTCGGGTTTGCTGGAGGAGCAGAAACCAATCTGATCCGGCGCGATCACCCGGTAACCGGCCTCGCTCAGGGCTTTGATCGAACTGTCCCAGGTCGCGCCGCAAAAATTCTTGCCGTGCATCAACACCACGGTGCGGCCATTGGCCTTGCCGTGAGCGGCGACGTCCATGTAACCCATTTGCAGGGATTTGCCTTGGGACTGGAAAGCGAAGTGTTTAAGCGTGTAAGGGTATTCGAACCCCTGCAGTTCCGGGCCATACGCCGGGCCTTCGGCGGGCGCGGTTTCAGTGGCGGCATGGGCAAACAGGGGCAGGGCGGCGCTGAGGAACAGGCCGGGCAACCAGCGGTTTAACGAGTTGGACATAGGGACAAACTCCATGGAAATCGGCCGATGCTGGAATGGCCGCATTACGGCGACGTTAAACACACAGGCAATGTCGGAGGCTGATGGTTCAACCGAGCCAGCCGAGGGTTAACAGGGCCAGCACGCCATAGCGCGCGCCTTTGGCTAGTGTGACGATCAGCAGAAAACGCCCGAGGGGTTCGCGCATGACGCCGGCGATCAGGGTCAGTGGGTCACCGATAATCGGCAACCAACTGAGCAGCAACGACCAATGGCCGTAACGCTCATAGTGTTTGCGCGCCGTGGCCATGTGTTTGGCGCTGACCGGAAACCAGCGGCGTTCCTGAAATCGCTCGATCCCGCGCCCCAGCCACCAATTGACCAGCGAGCCGAGCACATTGCCCAGCGTCGCTACCGCCAACAACCCCCACAGCCAGTAACGTTCGCTGACGATCAGCCCGACCAGTAACGCCTCGGACTGCAACGGCAATAACGTTGCCGCACCAAACGCGGCAAAGAACAGCCCGACGTATGCTGCACCCATCAATGAGCCGGGTAGTCCGCCACCACGACGTCAGTACCGTTCTTCTTCAAGCCGATCACTTGATAAGCATCGCTCATGCCATCCATTTCCATGCCCGGCGAGCCCATCGGCATGCCCGGCGCGGCGACACCGAGCAGATCATCGCGCTTGCTCAGGGCCAGTACTTGATCGGCCGGCACATGGCCTTCGACGAATTTGCCATTGATGATCGCGGTGTGGCACGACGCCAGACGCGGTGGCACGCCGTGTTGTTGTTTGAAGCTGCTCATGTCGCTCTCGACATGGTCTTCAACTTTAAAGCCGTTGGCTTCGAGGTGGCTGATCCACTTCTTGCAGCAGCCGCAATTGGCGTCGCGGTGAACTTCGATCGGGATCAGATCGGCGGCTTGCGCCAGGGAAGAAATGAACAGAGCGCTCAGGGTGAGCAGACGCAGAGAGGTTCGCATGACAGGTTCTCGAGTCGAGTGGCGGTCGAAAAAGAACGTATTTTGACCGGTTTTTCCTGCCCGGCTTCAACGGAGTGTTTCCAGTTGCTACAAGACCGGAACGCCGTAGTCCCTGTAGGAGCTGCCGAAGGCTGCGATCTTTTGATTCGCTTTTAAGGGGCAAGATCAAAAGATCGCAGCCTGCGGCAGCTCCTACAGGGGGTGTCACTTTGGTGGTTCAGCTGACTTTAAAGCGCCCCATAATCGCACTCACCCGGCTATTAGCCTCCAGCAATTGCTGCGTATTCAACTCGCTGGCCTGGCCGCTGTGTACCAGTTCCTCAACCATGTGGCGGATTTGCACCATGCTGCGGTTGATCTCTTCGGTCACGGCGCTTTGCTGTTCGGCGGCGGTGGCGATTTGTGTGCTCAGGCTGTTGATGTGGCTGACCGAACCGGCCATTTCATCCAGACCGGTGTTGACCCGCGCCGTGGCGTCGGCCGCCGACTGGCAACTGGCCTGGGTGTTTTCCATCGCCGCAACCGATGAGCTCACGCCTTGTGTAAGGCGAGTCAACATTTCGTTGATTTCCGACGTGCTGGCCTGAGTGCGAGCAGCGAGGGCGCGGACTTCGTCAGCCACCACGGCAAAACCACGGCCCTGTTCACCGGCGCGAGCGGCCTCGATCGCAGCGTTAAGCGCCAACAGGTTGGTCTGGCCGGCAATCGCGCCAATCACCCCGAGAATCTCGGTGATGCGTTGAGCGTCCTGCTGCATGTTTTCAACTTTGTGGGTAGCGCTGGCCACTTCGTCGATCAGCGCTACAACGCTGTTGGTCGCTTCACCGACTACCACCCGCGAGCGGTCGGCGTTTTCGTTGGCTTTTTGGGTGAACGCGGCAGTTTCAGCAGCATTTTGCGCGACGCTTTCGGCGGTCGAGCTCATTTCGGTGATCGCGGTAACCGTCTGATCGGTTTCAGAGGCGTGCCGCAACAGAATCTGACTGGTGTGCGCCGAGGTGCGTTGCAGGTTGTCGAGGCTCGAGGCCATGGCACCGGTCGCGTGAGTCACTTCGCCGATCATGTTTTGCAGGTACGCGATAAACGCGTTGATCGAATGGCCGATCGCGCCGAGTTCATCTTCGGCACGAATGGTGATGCGCTTGGTCAGGTCGGCATCGCCGCTGGAAAGCAAATCAATGTTGGCCTTCAACGCTTTCATGCGCGCGATCAACTGACGAATCGCGTAGACCTGCAGCAGCACCAACAGAATCACCAGCGGAATCTGCAACAGGCTCAAGGTGCTGAGCACGTCATCACGCTGGGCGGTGAGCATTTTGGTCGGCAGGGCGGTGGCGAGGAACCACGGCGTGCCTTCAATCGGACGCATAAAGAAGGTGCTGTCCTGACCGTTGTTGTCGAACTCGATGCGTTGCGATTGCTCGCGGTTTTGCAGACCAGCGTTGACCTGCTTGGCGAACGGCAGGTTGCCCGCCAGCTCGCTGATGTTCTTCAGCACGATCGGGCCGCTGATTCGCGAGCTGTTGCTGATGATCTTGCCGTCTGCCTCGACGATGAGCATTTCGGCGTTGAGGTCTTTTTCCTTGCGCGCCACCAGATCATTGAAGAAGCCGAGGGTCACGTCGATGGTCGACACGCCCCACGCTACGCCGTTTTTCTGGATGGCCATGGCGCAATTGGTGCGCGGTTCGGCACTGGCGTCGTCTTTATAGGCAGCGGCCCAGGCACATTGGCCGCGCGGGGTTTGCATGCCGCCCTTGTACCAGCTCTGGTCGTAGTAATTGGGCGCGGCGTCGCTGTTCCAGAAGGTGTTTACCGCCAGTTTTCCCGAGGCGTCGCGGTGCCAGAAAGTGCTGAACTTGTTGCGTCCGGCTTCACGTTGGCCGGGCAGCGGCCAGATACCGCCGCCGAAGACTTTCAATTCGCCGTACTGGTCAACCAGCCCCGGCAACACGGTGTCGATTGCCGCGCTGTCGAGTAGTGGGATGGTTTGAGTGATGCTGCGTTGCTGTGCCTGAACCTTGTTCAATTCGCCCTGAATTTGTTCAGCAACTTCGGCAATGCGATTGAGCACGACTTGCTCTTCGGTATGGCGCAATTTGGGCGCGACCAATTGGCTGATGCCGACCACGGTCAGCACTGACAACAGCAGAATGAACAGAACCAGAAACAGCGTGTAGCGAGCCTGAATGGTGCGGAATGCGGGCATGGAAACCGGTCCTTGAGCTGCGATTGTAGTTATGGCGCGGGGATTCGAAACAGTGCGGGTATCCCTACGTATCGTCGCGGCAAAGGGAAGCTTTAGGTACTTTCGTACTGGATTTCGAATTGTCGATCAAAGGCACGTATCGGCATTGATACATTCAAACTAACCAGCCTGTTCATTAGTGCTATAAATCTATTCTCGGCGCTCTAACAATATCGCTGTAAGCCTTTATTTAGGCCGCTTTGCAGATTTGTATCTGAAATGTACGAAATGTGTAAAAAGACCATAAATAAGTTGGAGTCACTGGTGTGCCGGCCGATACTCTCGGGCATACAAGTCGCTCAACAAGGACATTTCATGGCCGTTTTTCAAGGAGTTTTCGCATGACTATCGGCATTACCGGTACCTGGCAGAGCAAGGCCGGCGTTCTGGTTCGCGACACGGGTGCGAAGAAACAGGTGGCTCAGAGCGTCAAGGTGCAGCAAATGCTCACCAAGGTCGGCACCAACCCTAATGCCTTGAACGTTGCCGAGATGGACAAGCAAGGACTGCGCAAGCAGATCAAAGGGTTTGACCCGACCAACGTGTCGGTGAAACAACTGGGTAATCTGAGCGAATTTCTGCGCGGTAGAGGGCTGATTTCAGAGATCACCTCCATCACTCTGCTCAATGCCGGCGACAAATTCGACCGTTTCGGCGTACAGAAAGACCCTGAAGCACGCTTTAACGCGCTGGAGTATTTCGCCACTCAACTGGACACCATCCAGAGCAATAGCCTCAACGGCAATTTCTACGGCAAGAGCCTGATCCCGGAATTCAAGAAAGCCATTTATGTGCTGCAGAATCTGAAGACCTACGGTGAAGGCAACGCGCCTGCGCCGCCTTCGGACAAGGGTGTTAAGGCCAAGGCCTAAACGCCGCAATCCTGTGGTCTGCTGAGTTTTCATCAGACCACAGGCCATCGCTCCCGCTAACGATCAATCTGTGTGGCTGCCTGCGTTTGCGTCAGTTCGTGCAAGCGTTGCATGTGCGGACAGTGGAGATGCAGCGTCCGCTGACACATTCCCCGATGAAACAACGCCAACCATCCCTCGTATTTGCCGTGCCCCGGCGCCAGTCCCGTAAAGACAAAACCGATATCGGCGAGCCGGCTCAGATCCACGGCAAAGTGCCTGGACAGTCTGAGCTTTATCGACACCAGCCAATGCGCTGGCAACTCTCGCAACTGCCTGATCAAGCCCGGACCGATCTTTTTCACAAGCATGTCGTATCGGTTCGCCTGCTTTTCCAGTTGAACCGGTACGCCGCTCCAGCGAGGCGTTTGATCATCGACACCGAACACGTTGCTGAGGTGGAGCATGAATGCCGCGCAACGGGTCGGCCAGCGTTGGCTCGGCAACGGTTGTTGATAGCCTGGAATGACCCGGCAACCAATGACAATCGATTCCGGCGTGCTGGCGCCGAACGGCGAGGGTACGTAGTCCGGCAGCAGCCCGGTGTTATGAAAGCCAAGGCTGGCGGCCATCCGCTGCGTGTAGGGGTGATGGGTGACTTGCTTGATCGTGACATTGCGACACCCCAACGCCTGCGCATGAGTCAGTAACTGCTCGCCCAGACGCGTGGCGATTTGTTGGCCACGGGTTTGCGGGTGGACGACGCTCAGCGCCAGTTCGGCGCTGTGCGAGGCGGTTTCGCGAAACAGCGTGGCGTGGCCGAGGATCTGTTCATCGACTTCGGCAACCAGCGAATGCCATCGATGATCCGCGTGGTTCTGGCTAATCATGTGCGGCAGGTACACATGCGGTTGCACATAGTGATCACCGTAGACCTGCCTGAACAGTTGGCTGACCGCCGTTGCGTCGGAATTGCGGTAGTTGCGTAAAATCAGTGTTTCCATCACGTAAGCCCCGCAGCAGGGGGCGAGTACACGCGCCGATCGAGTACGCGCAAGCATTTTCCGGAGCGCGGATGACGCTGCAGGTCTTCGGATGTGCAACGCTGAATGCGCAGTTCCAGCAATTGGTCAGCCTGCAGTTTTTTGATCAGCGGATAGCACTCGACCAAGCGCAATTCAAGTTGCCGGCAAGCGTTCTCGTCGGACGGCGGCGGGGTGGTCGGTTGCCACTTCAGGCTCAATACATCCTTGTGCGCTGTCTGTTCGATCATCAGTTGCCAGTCGTCACTGCCAACGGTGTGCTGGACGATGGCGCCGATTTCGCTCGGAATCAGCGAAAGCAGGCCCACGCGCACCCGTTGGCTGCTGGCGCTGCGTCCTTTTAGGGCAAATTTACGCCGGGCGGTGCCGGCGGGCTCACGCCAGCAGGCGCGATCGCCGACCGGGTAGCGAACCAGCGGCATCAAGGTTCGATTCAGGTTTGTGAGCACTAACAGTCCCGGCTGATCACAGTCATCAATCACCGCTCCGGACACCTCGTCAATGATCTCGATAATGGCGTGCTCGTCCTGCATTCGATGCTCGCCGTCATCACAGTCCAGTGTACTGGCGCCGATAAAACCGGCATCGACGCTGGCGTAGCCAATGGAGGTGATGCGGGCGTTGGGGAAAACTTGGCCGAGTACCTGCCGCTGCGAAGCAAACAAGCTTTCGCCGCCGTAAAGGATTGTCTCGACGCCCTGCAGAATCTGCCCATGACGACTGAGCCAGGCGGCAAATGCCAACAAGTGCGCAGGCACTCCCGCCAGAACATTGATCCGATGCTGAACGATCGCTTCGGCCAATACACTGGAATCGACGTCGCCGGTGAAAGGGAGTTCGGTAATCGACGTATCGACATGCGCGAGCGCGTCATGAATAAACAGAAAGCTGGCATACAAGTCGCCGGCGAAAAACAGATTGGCCACGCGATCGTCGGGCTTGAATTGCGTTGTCAGGCTATGACCGAAGTCTCTGACGAGCGCGTGCCATTCCCTGCGGCTGTAAACGGACAACTTGCCTGCGCTGGTCGAGCCGCCTGTTTTGAACACCAGCGCCTGACTCGGTGAACCTGTCAGCACAGGCCAACGATCAAGGTCATGGCTTTGATCCCAGTAGTCGACTGGATCGATCAGTGGCAGTTGGGCCAAAGCCGTGATCGGTTGATTAATAGGCCCCAGCGTTTGTTTGTAAAAACCCGAGTGTTGACGAGCGTAGGTGATCAGCTCGTTGAGTTGATGAATAGTTTTCACGGTGTTTTCTCTTGTAATAAGTCGGCTGTTAACGCCGTGAGTCGATGAATATTGGCGTCTTGCCGCTGTGTTTGTGGCGAGTGAAGTGTTCGACGGAACAGGCTTCAACTTCGAGCACCAACAATCCGCTTTGCACGACGGTCGCGAACGTCAAATAGCTGGCCAGGCGGGTCAGGGCCTCCTCTGATGAGAGTTCCGAGCGCAGGCGCATGCGTTCGACGCCGTCGGGTGCGTGGTCAAGCAACAGTTGGAAAGGGCTTTGCAGGCGCTCGGCCAATTCGCTCAGGGAAATGAAATCGGTGCCGATACGAATCAGTTTTCCGTGGCGTTGCATCAGTTCGAAACGCGGCGAGAGCAGCCCGCAAGCACAATGCCCGGGCACCCAGCGACCACTGTCGCCGATGTCATAACGCTCGACGAACTGGCCCTCCCGGGCGGTTGAGGTAAAGATCAGTCGGCCGACGCCATCACCGCTCACCGCGACGTCGTCATCGAACCCGATAATTTCCAGGTGCTGGATATCGCTTAGCAGATGGAACACGCCATCGCCGGTCGCCTGGCATGCGTGGCCCAGCGGGCCTGCGTCAACGCTGCCGTAAATGGCCGAACGGATGAGGGAAACGCCGCAACTTTGCAGCAGATCGCGACTTTGCTCACTGACGTGCTCACCTCCGAGAAAGACTTTTTCGATGTTGCCGTACGCTTGCAGTCGCTCTTTCTCTTTAAGGAACAAGCGGTGCAGGGTGCTCGGCATGCCAATCAGCACGTTGACGCGTTGATCGACGATCAGTTGCGCGATTTCAGCGTATTCATCATCGGCGGGGGCACCCATCGGCAGGTGGCTAACGTCGAGCAGCTCAAGCACTTTGGCGAAGCTGAAGAACCCCCCGTACAACCCGCCACTGAAGAACAGATTCATGACCCGGTCACGGCGCGGATCCAGACCAGCCGCAAATAGTCCATCGGCCGTTGCACGCATCTGCCGCTCGAAGTCGCGGTAGCTGAAACCCGCCAACGCCGGCGGGCCGCTGCTGCCGCCGGAGCGAAAATACAGTTGCGCTGCCGGATTGATGGGCTGCGAGACGAAGGCGTCTTTACTCATGATCGGCTGACCGTTGTGGACGGGCGCCAGTGGCAGTGGGTCAAGGGTTGCGTGGGTCGGCAGTGTGGTTGCGGACAGGCTGACCGACACTCGACGGCTAAGCCGTTGCAGCGCATAGACGCCGTCGTGGGGTTCGCCGTCATAGCCGTCGTGAATGGCATTGACCGGCGCCAGACGGGTGACGCCGGCGCTGATCAGCGTTTGCGTCAGCTCACTGATTTGGCTGTCCTCGCACACCAGCGCGCAGCTTTGCAGGACGTTTCGCCAATTCAGCAAGGTTTCACTGATTCGCGCGCGAGGCACCGGGAACAGCAGCAAACTGCGAAACAACGGTGAGGGGCTCAATTGGCGGGTATGCGCCCAAATCACACGCCAGCCCGATCCGCTCCAGACGTGCCCCATCTGCCCGGCAAAACTCTGCGCCAAGCGGGTCATCTGCGTTTGGGTGGTGATTTGCGAGGCTTCTTGCAGCGTGGGCTGCAACGCTGGCCATTGCCCGGCGCGACGCTCAAAGGCCTCGGCCACTTTTTCACCGATACCCCGCAGAGCTGCAGGGTCATCGCTGTCCACCAGCAGCCATTGCGGGCTGGAGCACGCCTGCTGATCCAGACGACAGATCTCATCGACCACGGCATCCAGCGCCTGCGCTGATGCCGCCTCCGGTGTCATGTAAACGAAGCTGATGCGATGTCCCCAATCGATCCAGCGGCAACCGGGCGGCAGCTGATGGCGGATGGCCCGCAACGCGGACTCTCCACCCCAGGCGGCGACGCCGTTGGCCTTTTTGCACAGCTGACCGATGTGCGCAGTGGCCACCGGTAATACGGCGATGTAGCCGGCGAGTTGTCCGCTGGCATCGCATTGCACCAGCGCTTGAAGCAGACGCGCGGTCAATCCTTGATCGCTGCTGCTGGGGCGCAGCCAATTGACGTTGCCGGCCAGCAAACCTTCAAGCACCGCGCAGAATGCCAGCAACGGCGCGTTGCCCGGCGTGATGTGCACGACCAGTCCCAATGCGCGCCAGCTTTCGAAACGTGGCTGACGGTAATCAATACGCCGCAGTGAGGTTGGTTGATCGCCGAGTTCGCGCGCAAGTTTGTGGCGTAAAGCATCGGTCTGGCAGAAGTTGATCAACGCTTGGCATTGCTCGGCGTCGAGCGCGAGTGTGCTGCCGTCGCGCAATTGTTCGGCGAACCGGATTGCTGCGCTGATCACCGTTTCTGCGCGCAAGGGCATGCTCAAGCGCTGTGGCAGATCCGCATAAAGAGTGTGCAGTGCGTCATCGAGGCTACGTTGGGGATTCAGCTGTCCATTAATCAAAAACATGTCAGTGATCCCCCAGCAGTTCGGCGGCGGCCATGGCGCAACTGCGCCCGGCACTGGTGCCGGCGCGGCCATGCAGTTCAAACCAGTCACTATCCAGGCCGCAGTTGCAGCTTTCGCCGGGGTGTAACGTGGCCAGGTCACTCATCACTACCGCATGCGCAGGACTCGACGAGATGTAGGGCGAGACGAATCCCAACAAGCCTTGCCGGCCATAGGGCAACACGCGAAAGTCACCGGGATCGCGTATGTAGACGCGTGAATACACCGGCACATGAAAGTGATGCTCAGCGCATTCTACGTAAGGCACTGCGTGCTCGACGGCTCCATAACCATCGCGACAATTCGACGGCTCAATCCCCAGTTGCCGGTGGATTTGCGCATATAACTGCGCTTTTGGGATTTCCTGCGCGGCCTGGGTTTTCCAGCCACCCCCGAAAAACACCAGCGAATTCGGCGGTAACTGTAAATCCGCTACACCGGTCGCCTGCATTCGCTGCAGGGCCTGCCAGAGAAATGCGGGAAAGCCGAATATCCTCACCGGCAGGCCTTCTTCAGCGAAGGATTGCAGAGCAGCGATCACACCAAATACATCGAACTGATGACCGTCGCCCGTATTACGAAGGGCGTAGATCACGCGATTTTTTGGCGCAAAACGGCAGAGAAACTGATCGGTGTAAGCGGTTCCCAAGGTAATGCGATCTTTTGGCTCGTAGCTCAGAAGCAAGTAGTTGCATGGGGTTTCGGGAGTGTTCCAGCCGTAATGATCGAATATTCGTTCGACCATGAACTGGGCGCCAGCCAGGCTGCGTGTGTCATAGCGCATACGGCTTTGTTCGCCGCTGGTGCCCGAGGACGTCAGTTCCAGTGCGTGCTCACCGGTGCTGCTGAGCAGCAGGTGACGCTTGAAAAAACTGGCGAAGATCGGCGGCAATGTTGACCAGTCGTCCAGGCTGTCGAGGTCATGCACATTTATTCCATGACTGTTCAGCCAGTGCTCGTAACCGGGGGTGTGCCGGCAATGAAAACGACTGGTCTCGGCAATGGCTTGATCGAACAGTCCTGCGGGGGCCGAGGTCCGACAATAGGGCTGCGGCAACGCGCACAGCGCGTCGCTATAGGGCAGATGAGTCATCAATAATCCTTTATTGAGGTGGAGGTGGCGCGGTTTTCGCGCCTTGTAAAAAACCGTAGAGAAAAGGCAAACACAGCAGGCCGCCGAAGGCTGACCAGAGTGCGAAGAATTCAACGCGTGAGCCACCGCCGCCAGCAGCAATCAGCGAGCCGCCGATGCCCATCACGGTGATCGAAATCATGCCGATCATGGCGGACACCAGCCCCTTGCTGTCATCACTGGCAAACAGTGCCATTCGATACAAAGCGGCATTGCTCATGCCCAACCCGATGGCGTACAGCGCCAGGCTGGCAATCACCGGGGTGATGGTTGTGCCAATCACTGCGCACACGCCCAGAGCCAGCAATCCAAGACTAAAAGGCCAGAGTGCCAGGCCTATCAGTTCGGGTATCGAGTGCGTCAGTAATAAACGATCAAGCATCAGGTTGCCGACGATAACTGCTGAGAAAATCGGGATTTGCCAAAGGCCATATTCAACCGAAGTCAGGCCCAGCAGCTGGATCAGTAACAAGGGGGCAAGGCCAATCCAGGCAATCAACGGCAGGCTCATCAGGCCTAGCGCCAGACTTGCAGCGAGGAACCTGCGATTGGCCAGCAGGGCCAGATAGCGCTGACGCGTCTGTCGCCAAGAGAAGGCCACCGGGCGTAGCGCCTGTCCGTCACGGCGCACAATGCCCACGGTTTCGGGCATGCAGATAAATAGCCCGACCCAGACCACGCCAGCCGCCACTGCGAGCCCTAGAAACAGCTCGCGCCAGTTCACCCATTCCAGCAGCAGGCTGCCCAGAAGCGGCCCGAGCAAGGGCGACAACAGCGCCACATTGCCGAGTAATGCCATCAGACGCACGGCGTCCGCCTCGCAGAAAACTTCCTGAAGGGCCGGATAACTGACGGCCACCACAAACCCCAAACCCATGCCCTGCAGCAAGCGCAGCAGATTGAACATTTCGATGCTGTCGGTTATGAAGGCAACCGCGCAGGAAATACCAAACAGTGCGCAACCCAGCAGCAGCATCGGCCGCCGACCCCACTGATCCGACAATGGCCCGATCAGCCATTGCAGGCAGACACCGCCAATCAGGTACAGATTGAAAGCGTTTGGCACGTGACGCACATCGGCATCCAGCTCCGTCACTACCGTCAGCATGGCCGGCATGATCATGTCGCTGGCCATGTAGGTCAGCAATTCAAACGCCATTATGGCCAGACAAAAACCGATGGCCTGTCGACGGTGGATCCTGATAAGTGTCCTCTGCATAAACATCCTTGTTTGCGAGTCGAAAAAGATTCTCAAATCCTAGGCGCGCGCCATCCGGTGGCCTAACGGTTTGCTGCGACATTAGATTTCAAATGCTTGCGGCTTGTTTAAGCGCTGGACTGGCGGATCGGCGCACACAAAAATGCCCGCTTGAATGCGGGCATTGTGTGCAGTGGATCGGCTGGGTGATTTCCCTGTCGCGTTCATTCAGAGAAGCGTGGGCAGGGCGAACAATCCTGTTCTAGCGATGTTGATAATAACCAGGGCCACCCTGGTAGTAACGATGGTGATCGTCGTGCCAGCCGCCGTGGGGGAAGATGATGCAGCCACTCAGGGTCAGCAGGGCAAGAACGGGAATCAGCCAGGTGATTCGACGCAGCATTTCAAAAATCCTCATGGTTACGCCGTCATGAAGCCAAAACTCTTCATCGGCTGTAACATGAGACCCCGATTGCAGCGGCGCATCCCCGTGAAACGGTAAGCGCATGGCATGCAAACAGATACAAACCGGATACATTTCAAAGTTTCAGGAAACCGCAATGACCCATAAGCAACGTTTGATTTATTCGATTCTGATTGCCGTGTCGGTACTGGCGATCATGCTCGGCCTGTCCTGGGCGCAAAACGCCGGGATGATCACTGAAAAGATGTTTCAGTACATTGCCATCGCCGTGGCGGTGATCGTGGTGATTATCAACGCCGTGATGCGCCGCAAGGTCAAATCCTGACGGCGATCGCTGTACGGTTTACGCGTTGAGGACGGCCGCAGCTTGTGGATGCAGGCTGTAACTCTTGTCGGCGTTGAAGGTGATGACACCTTCGGCGCACAGTCGTTTGAGGACTTCGCGGACGCTGAGAAATGACAGCGGAATGTCCAGATCCAGCAATTGGCTATGGACACCGCGAACGCCCAGACGACGATCGGTTTGTGCCGCGACCAGCAGGGCGTCGATGACTTTCAGTCGGATCAGACTGGTGCGCAGACCAAAACTTTTCAGTAGCAGGCGGATCCGCTCGTTGCCGTGACGGTCGGGCTGCCCGAAATCGCTCGCCAGGGAGCTCATGGAAGCCCCTTGTGGCGCCTGGCTACCGTCCGATGGTAGTTGCGAGTTGTACATGCGATTACTCCTTTGCAGGGCCAGATCGGGAAAGGTTTTTGTGCTCTCTCTAAACAAGACGAATCAGCACGAGAAATCATGAAAGAAAAAATGTAGAAATTTTGTCGGAAATTCGTCTTTTCTCCGTAATTACGGCTTCAGGTCGCTGTTCGGCGGCCTAAATTTTTTTTCTCGGCTTCGTTACTTGCAAAGGCTCATTGCGCGTGGACGCGTGGGTGTTTTCAGAGCGCAGGCGTGCCCGTCCTTTCAGGCCAGGCACGCCTGCGCTCTTCGGCATTTCGATCAGGAGCGAGCGTGATTATTTCCAGGCAGTTAATTGGACTGACCCTTGCCGGTATGGCTTTCGGGCTAAGTTTTTCCGCCCATGCACTCAGTCCCGCCACTGAGGCCAGCGCCGATATTCGGCGTACCGCTTTTGGCGTGCCGCACATTCGCGCTGACAACGAACGCGGTTTGGGTTTTGGCATCGGCTACGCCTACGCGCAGGACAACCTCTGTCTGCTGGCCAACGAGATCGTCACGGTCAACGGTCAGCGCTCACGCTATTTCGGCCCGGATCAGTTCACCGTGGAAGAGCGCGAAAATCGCGTCAGCGATGTGTTTTTCAATTGGCTGAACACGCCTGAAGCGGTCAATGGTTTTTGGCAGGCACAGACTTCCCAAGTGCAGGATCTGGTCGAAGGTTATGCCGCCGGCTACAACAAATATCTTGCCGAACGTCGCCAGCAAGGCCTGCCGCAGCAATGCCAAGGCGAATGGGTGCGCGACATTTCCACTGAAGATTTGGTCAAGTTGACGCGGCGTCTGCTGGTTGAAGGTGGCGTTGGTCAATTCGCCGAAGCACTGGCGGGTGCGACACCGCCACAGGCCACTGCCCGGATCGAGCACGATCATCACGCTTATCAAATGGCCGATGTGCGCCAGCAACGTTTCGCCCTGGATCGCGGCAGTAACGCGGTGGCCGTTGGCAGCGAACGTTCATTTAATGGTCGCGGCATGTTGCTGGCCAACCCGCATTTTCCTTGGGTCGGCGGCATGCGTTTCTATCAGATGCACCTGACCATCCCCGGCAAACTCGACGTTATGGGGGCTGCGCTGCCGGGCCTGCCAATGATCAATATCGGTTTCAACCAGCACTTGGCGTGGACGCACACGGTTGACTCTTCGAAACACTTCACGCTTTACCGCCTGCAACTCGATCCAAAAGATCCGACGCGCTACATGCTCGATGGCAAATCACTGCCAATGAGCAAGCAGACCGTAACGGTGCAGGTCAAACAGGCGGATGGTCACGTCGTGCCGGTATCGCGAGACATTTACAGCTCGCAGTTCGGCCCGGTGGTGCAGTGGCCGGGCAAGCTCGATTGGGATAATCAATACGCTTACAGTTTGCGCGACGCCAACCTTGAGAACGATCGCGTACTCAAACAGTGGTACGCAATGAATCAGGCTGCCAGCCTCAAGGATTTGCAGGATTCGGTGCACAGGATTCAAGGCATTCCCTGGGTTAATACCCTGGCCGTGGATGACAAGGGACAGACGCTGTACATGAACCTGTCGGTGGTGCCCAACGTCAGTGCCGACAAACTGGCCAAATGCAGCGATCCACGCATTGGTTTGCAGATGATCATTCTGGACGGCTCGAACAGCGCTTGCGCCTGGGACATTGATCCGGCAGCCGCGCAGAAAGGTATTTTTGCCTCCAGCCAGCTGCCGCAATTACTGCGCAAGGATTTCGTACAGCATTCCAATGATTCCGCCTGGCTGGCGAATCCGGCGCAACCCTTGACCGGGTTCTCGCCGCTGATCAGTCAGGAGGGGCAACCGTTGGGGCTGCGCTCGCGCTTCGCCCTGGATCGTCTCGCCAGTCTGAACAAAAACGCTACCCTGGCGGTGAAGGATCTCCAGCACATGGTGATGGACGATCAAGTGTATCTGGCGGGTCAGGTTGTGCCGGATCTGCTGAAATTCTGCGCCAATGAAACAGGTACTGACGCTGCTGCGCTGAAACCGCTGTGTGCCAGCCTGAAAGTGTGGGACGGCCGGGCCAATCTGGATTCGGGTCTGGGCCTGGTGCACTTCCAGAACATCATGCAAGCCTTGCAAGAATCTCCGGATATCTGGCGGGTGGCGTTCGATCCAAAGGATGCGCAAAACACGCCACGTGGTCTGGCTATTGAGCAGCCAGCGGTGGCCAAAGCGCTTCGCGAGGCCATGTTGGCGTCGGTCGCATTGAGCGCAAAAATGGGCCTCAAGTCTGACGCTCGCTGGGGTGATATTCAGGTGGTCAGCAGTGGCGGGCAACAGACGCCGATTCATGGCGGGCCGGGTACTTTGGGGATCTATAACGCGATTCAGAGCGTGCCGCGTGAGGACGGCAAACTGGAAGTGGTCAGCGGCACCAGCTACCTGCAAGTGGTCACGTTCGATGAAAAGGGCCCGCACGCACAAGGACTGTTGGCGTTCTCGCTGTCCAGTGATCCGGCATCGAAGTATTCGCGGGACCAAACTGAAGCGTTCTCGAAGAAACAGTGGAGCGTCCTGCCGTTTACCGAACAGCAGATTCAGGCGGATCCGCAGTATCAGGTACAGACCATCCGCGAAGCACTGGATAAGACTGGAAAAGTGGCAGCGCAGTAAAAACGGCTATTTGCCCACGTTAAAAATGGAGGCCGCATCCCGCAAGGGGCGCGGCCTTCAGCTTTTTGGCGGTTGTTGTGGCAGCGCGTTGATCACCGGGTCGCCATCCTTGTTGCGCGACAGATAGACCGGCAGCACTTTAGGCAGGGTGCTTGGCAGATTGTGCATCTCTTTGATGTTGTAAATGCCCCCCACGCGAATCGCACCGGTCGCGTTATCGTTGAGCATCAACGGTTTGTCCAGATAGCGATTGATCAGCGGCAGTGCGTCGTTGAGCGACAGATTGTCGAGTACCAGTTTGCCGCTGCGCCAGGCCAAAGCGCTGTCGTTGGGGTAGGTCTGGCTGATCTGCGGCATGTAATCACCATGCTTGTAGCGAGCCTGCATCGACGGCCCAAGACGCAAACCATCACCCGACAGTGCGGTGTTGCTGGTCACCAGCACTGAACCTTCAATCAGGTTGACCCGCACCTGGTCTTCATACATCCAGACGTTGAATCGTGTGCCCGTTACACGAATCCTGCCTTCCCCTGCACGCACGACAAACGGGTGGCTCAGGTCATGGCTGACGGTGAAGAACGCTTCACCTTTTTCCAGGGTGACGCGGCGCTCGTCCTTGTAATTACTGAAGGTCAACTCGGTGTTCAGATTCAGTTCGAGCTGGCTGCCATCACCCAGCGTGACCTGACGTACGTTGTCGGTGGCGGCGAAATGCTGATAGCTGTTGGGCAACCAGCCAAGGTTCCAGCCAGCGACTGCAGCCAGCGGTAATGCGATGGCGCAAACACCAGCGGCTACCGCGTAATGTCGCCACGAGCGTGACGGCGCGCGGCTGATCGGCACGACAATGTCAACTTCGGGGCGCGGCAGATGTTCGGCAACGTCCCAGATTTCCAGCATCGCTTCATATTCGAACGCATGCAGCGGGTGAGCATTGAGCCATTGTTCGAACGCGCGTCGCTCTTCGTCCGTGCAATCAGCCGCGTGCACACGCATGCACCAATGCGCGGCGGCATCGGTGATCGCATCGTATTCGGCTTCCGAGAGAGTGTCTTGGGTCATTGACTCGTCCTGATTTCGCACATTCTAACCTTGACGATCAGTTGCCGAGAACATCCGTCATGGCAATTACCCATCAAAGTGGAACTTATTTTTCCCTGGGGCGCCCAAAAAAACAGGACACCCTCGCGCACTATCCACAAATGGAGTGAAAAAATGATCAAAAGAACTTTTGCCGCCCTGATTGCCACCGCCAGTTTGCTCAGCGCTGGCGCCGCGCTGGCAGACAAGCCCGGTGCAGGCTGGATCACCATTGAGAAAGCCATCGAAATCGTCAAAACCAAAGCCGGTTACGTAGAGGTTTACGAAATCGAGGCCGATAACAACGGTTACTGGAAAGGCGAAGGACGTAAAGCCGACGGCGTTGTGTACGAGTTCCGCATCGACGGTGCTTCGGGCAATGTCTTGCGGGATCAGAAAGACTGACGTCACAGTTCTTTGTCTCAATCATGCGCAGGCCTGGCCTGCGCATTTTTTTGCCTGATTACGGCGAAATTGCTGGCACCGGATCCAGTTGCCGGCCCATCTCGCCGATCAAAAAAGCAATCGAGTCGGCATTGCGCAAAATAGTCTCAATGCGCGGATGTGGCGTTTGTTGATCGAGGAAGGCATTGCGTGCGTCGTTCAGCGTGGGGCTCAGCGTGGCGTCGAGTATCTGTCGGCTGACGTGGGTCATGTCAGGCAGTTGATCGAAGCCAATCCAGGCTTGTTGCTTATTGCTCCAGCGCGAAAACAGCTCTTGTCGCGGAGTGGCCAACGACAGCGCTTCACGCTGGAACGTCTGCTGAGTGTTTTTCATCGCGATGCCTTGGCCGGTAAGGGTCTCGATCAAATCGCTGAAGGGCCGGCGGGCTTCCAGCGAGGCAATGTCTACGGCGTTGCAGATTTGATGGGCGAATTCATGAATCAGCACTGACGCCTGGGCATGCCCGTCGACATTAAAGGGTTCGGTCAGAGAAGATTTGTACCAGTCCAGTTGCTGGGAGAAGAATTTTTCGGTGAAGTGCACCTTGCGTTGCTCATCCTCATCCAGGACGAAGGCAATCAGGTTGGCGCCGGGGTATTTGTTCGAACCAATGACGAAGCGGTCGGTGTTCATCAAGTCCTCACTCGGATCTACCAGCGCCGTGCACACCGGGACGATCGCCTGTTTTATTTTGTTGATCAGCGTGTCGTCGATCAGACTCACATCAAAGAACTGCTTGAGGAAGCGATCGAGTCGGGTGCCGACCGGTGCACTGCGCAGTTGTGCCAGATTATGCAAGCTGTTGAATGCGTAATAGCGGGCCATATCGATGGCCTGCACCAGCATCCGCGCTTTGTCCGGGTGTTTGCGGCGGATGGCCTCCATGCCGAGTGCCTCGATGTTCAGTACCAGCCGGCGTTCGCGGTCGGCGGCGAAGCGGTTGTACATCTTGGACATCGCCTTGCCGTAATGGACGGTGTGACGATCCGGATCGATAACCAGCTGTGTGCCTCCCTTGCGTAATGTCGGACCGTAGGACTGTGCATTCGCCATGCGCCAAACGGCGCCGGGTTTGTCGACGCGATAAACCTTGCCGGCGATGGCGGCATAGCGAAGCCTGTCGGCGTTATTGATGTAAGTCCCGCTGTGTGGCTCAAGGGACAGGTCTTTGAGTGCGACTGTCGTGGTCTCGAAGTGTTGCAGGGCTGTGCGTGACGGTGCAGTCACTTGGATCTGCTGTAGCCGAGGGGCCACTAACGGCGGCTCTTCGGAGGCAGTCTTTAAAGGGGTCACTGACTCAGCGGAGGACTCCATCGACAAACGGCCCATGCTGACCATTTGTATCGCACCGGCAATGAATGCTTTCAGTGCGGGTTTCCAGTGATGATCCTGCAGTGCCTCGGCCGAATCCTTGAAGTCTTTGTAGCTTTGCCAAAGAAATGACAGGTAACCCAGCTTGCCCGGCAGAAGCCCTGAAAGCAGTTTGATGCCATCGCTGAAGAGATTTTTCGCAGCCTCCCAATCTGCCTGCGCTGCAGTTTTCAACTGGCTGCCGAGCAGCTGCGGAAGGAGCGCAATATTGTCGTCGTACAGTCGGTGAAAGATATTACCCGTGACAGGGTTCACGGCGAGCGTCATCTCGCTGACCTCGCCCACGCTTGAAATCAACAAACTTCGCAGCGAAGCCTGCTGGTGCTCGGGGGCGCGGCGTATGAGCAGATCCTGCAAGCTCCCCGGTGTGTTCAGTGCTGCGATCAGATCCATTTCGCTCGCAAACTCGCGAAACACCTCGTCGGCATAAGGTGCATAGAGCACCAGCGGATTGCGCAGACGATGGTCGGAATCGATCACGTACATGGCGAGCGCTTCAACGGGCGCCGCTCTCGGCGTCTTGATCAGCGACAGTGGATAGATATTTGCGTGAGCCCCCTCGACGGTGGCGCGCGCCTTGCCATCTGGCATGTCCAGCACTTGGGCGATCAGGTCGAAAGCTTTGTCGGACAGACGCTGTTGCAGTTTCAAGGCGTGCGCATGCTGTAACAGTTGCCACGGTAACTGGCGGAAAAAGCGCTGTTTACGTGCATCGGCTTGAGGGGAGGGTGCAGACAGGGCATCAGTGACCCTTTTTGCGTAATCAGTGGATATTGCCAGCGACGCCAGCATTTGTCTGACGGCCTGTTGATCAAGACCCGGCGGTAACGGTTGGGCAGTCTTCGACGCTACGCTGAAGCCAGTGCCTTGCGCGACGTTGACGTGATTCAAGGCAAACTCGGACAGGCTGCGCGCGGGTCCCGCGAGGGCCAGATTGGGGATGATCTCAATATTTTGCGGCTCAAGATTGCTCCCGGGGAATCGCACATCGAGTAACGACTTCAGCGTTTCTCGTACATAGCGCTCCAATGAAGGAATGCCGTGCAGATAGTCTTCGTCATCGGTCACGCTGTTGTGCCACTGCTCCAACAATTCCAGATGTAATTGCTGCTCTTCGATCGATGCCATACCCAGCCAGATCGGGAGTGATTGCTGCTGCCTGATGGCTTGCGCAACGTCAGATGCACGCTGCAAGTTGGTTTCGACCAGGGTTTTACTGAGCAGCGTCAACGAATCATTGAGGCGGGCGGGATCCGTCAAGCGTGCGCGCAGTTCCTCGCAACGGGCCAGGTAGTGATCGATCGCCGATTGCATGCACGCCTCCATCACATTGCCTCCGATCAGTTGCAGCGGCCCCAACTGGTAATTCCGGCGGAGCAATTGTTGTGGCGGGCGAAGGTTTTCCAGCAAAGAAAGGCGCTGAACACTGTCGAGCAAGCGCTGATTCAGTGTGTGGCGGACGCTGACAATTCCGTCAAACGCCTCCAGCCCCAAACTCGGAGTCCACAGAATGACGCGCCCGGAGTGCTCGACATCCAGACCGCCGCGCTCCGTGAGCAAAACGCATTGATCCAGGGGGAATGCATGTTTCTCACCTGAGCCTTTCACCGTAAGTGCCCAGGCATCGGGACGAAACCCATTGAGCGTTCGGCGATCATTACGCGTGGGCTGGTCGGCGTTGAAAACGGTATCGACGATCGCCCGTAGCGGTTTTTGCAGCGTGCCGTAAATCATCCGCAGTTCCGCTTCGCCACGCACGCCTACGTAAAAACCATGGGCCAGCCGGATCTTCATATGCTCCAGGTAACTGCGCTGGGAAGCTGCAGTCGTGTGGGGTTGTGCGGCGAAATCACGGGCGAGGGGGGCTTTGACGTCGGCGAATGACTTTATCGCCAGCGTCGTCTTGTCGGCCAGCACCCACGAAGGTTGCGCCCGACCGAACAGTACTGGACGTGTGCTCCAGCGCTCACCGGCATCGAGGGTCAGCAATTGCTCATTCAGCATCGTGCGGATGTCCAGCGCCTTGTCGACCAAGGCATGCACATCGATGGCGCCATCGCTGTGGCGAAACACCTGCAAGGCGTAGTCGAGGTTCTGCCGTTGTTTGGTGATGATCAGTTCGAACAGCACTTTGAAAATGGCGCCGGAAATCACCTCTCCCGTTACCTGCGGACGGTCGTAACCAATAAAACGATTGCGTTCTTCGAGGCTGAGCAACCCGTAGAGCTGGTCTTCATGCCCGGCTCGCTTGAATTTTCTGAGTAAGATCTCTTTGAGGTTCGCGTAGTCCTTGAGTACTTGCAGACCCTGAGTGGGGGTATAGAGGTAGGCGTTGTCGTGGCTGATCATCAAGGATCCGGCCAATTCGACGAAGTTGGCCTGGTACTCCCACATCCTTACGGTTTCGATGGTTGGCAGGCGAGAAACGGTGGGAAGCGGTTCGATCATTTGATGCAGGGTGATGAATTGCGCAGCGTCAATGATGCTGGCTTCCCGTTTGAGCAGCAGATCCGCACGGGCCTGGTCTTCCACCGCTTGAGCGAAAAAATCGCGACGGGATGATCCGTCAGCGCAAGGTGCCTGCCAGTAGGCTTCGAGTTGATCAAACAACCGCACCGCTAACTTTCCCGAGGCGCTTTTCACGGCACTCTCCCAGCGGGCTTGATCATCAGGTTGTGTAGCAATGGTCGGGTTTGAGAACTCGTGCTGTTGGCCTGCCGGCCAGCATTGGTTGCGGTAATACATCAGCACGGCGTCGCTCAGACTCATGGAGTCCAGCCAGTGGCGAGTCGTGCCGTTGTCGGGGCTGAGGTAAAAACTGACGCGGGTTGCACGTGGCGATCCGGCTTGCACGTCGCTGCGTAGTAAATCATCCATGACCTGTTCAACAAGCGTATGCAGCAAAGGCAGTTGCTTCAGCTCGATCAGCATGGCCTCGGCATTCTCACGTTGAGCCTGCGTAATCAGCGCCTGCTGATCTTCGAAAATATCCCCCGCAATCGGTATAAGCGAGACCCGGATGCCGCGTGAATCCAGCAGTTGCTTGCGTCGGGATATCGGTAAAAAGGCCAGCAGTCGTTCAGCGTCACCTGGCGTGTTCAGCCGTGTCTCCAGTCGTTCCAATAGATCAGCGCGGCTGTGGTGTTTTTTGATGCCTTCATACGGGGAGTAGAGGATCTCGCCACCGTCATCCGGAGTGGCACCCAGGACAAAACAGCCCGCCAGCGGCACGGCGGCAGCGCCAGGAATGCTGAGCAGAATGCGCTGGGCCAGCATTGGTGGGGATTGTTGGCTGCGTAATGCCTGCGTGGCGAGTTCGGTCAGGGCCAGCCAATCGAAGTCCTTACGTGACAAACCATGGATTGGGCCCAGTTCGCCCCAAAGGCCGGGTGACTTCAAGGTTTCTGGAAACAACAGCGGAGAATGAGTGGCTGGCATCAACGAGTCTCGACAAGGCGCAAGAGTCGCGCCGATAGATTGAGGCTCTAGGGTATGGATCGAAGAGGGTGGGCAGGTGGTACATAGTTACCGCACACACAGCTTGATAATGTGCCAGTCTGTGACGCCGTTGCCCTCGGCAAGGGTTGACACGCTGCCTTGCAGGCGTGATTAATCGATTCGCGAATTCGTACGCTGTTGTTCCCTCCAATAATCAATCTGGAGCTTCAGATGTCTGCGCCATCCGATCATGTGTCTGCTGCTGTTTTATCCACGCTGTCGCTCGAAGAACTGACGCAACTGCTTGAAACGATTTTTTTGCGCCACGGCACCTCTGCGCAGGTCGCTCGATCACTGGCCGCTAACTGTGCCGGCGCCGAGCGTGACGGGGCGCACAGTCACGGCGTGTTCCGTATCCCCGGTTATGTGTCGACCCTGCAAAGTGGCTGGGTCAACGGGCAGGCTGTGCCGCTGGTGGAGGATGTCGCTGCCGGATTTGTGCGGGTTGATGCCGGTAACGGGTTTGCCCAGCCAGCGTTGGCGGCGGCCCGGCCGTTGCTGATTGAGAAAGCACGCAGCGCCGGGATCGCGGCGCTGGCGATCCGCAATTCCCATCACTTCGCGGCACTGTGGCCGGACGTTGAGCCGTTCGCCGAGGAGGGCCTGGTCGCCCTGAGCGTGGTTAACAGCATGACGTGCGTGGTGCCGCACGGCGCCGATCGACCATTGTTCGGTACCAATCCGATTGCTTTCGCCGCGCCACAAGCCGGGGCGGCGCCGATCGTTTTCGATCTGGCCACCAGTGCCATTGCGCACGGCGACGTGCAGATTGCCGCGCGCAACGGCGAGCGCCTGCCGCCGGGAATGGGCGTCGATAGCCTTGGTCAGCCGACGCAAGATCCCAAAGCCATTCTGGAAGGTGGCGCGCTGTTGCCGTTTGGCGGGCACAAGGGCTCGGCGCTGTCGATGATGGTCGAGTTGCTCGCGGCGGCACTCACCGGTGGAAACTTCTCGTTCGAGTTCGACTGGAAGAATCATCCCGGCGCGAAAACGCCATGGACCGGTCAGTTGCTGATCGTGATCGATCCCTCCAAGGCGTCGGGCCAGAGTTTTGCCGAGCGCAGCCATGAACTGGTGCGGCAAATGCACGGCGTCGGGCTCAAGCGTCTGCCGGGTGATCGTCGGCATTTGCAACGTGAGAAGTCGCTCAAGTACGGCATTGCCCTGGAGACAGACACTTTGGAACAGCTGCAGCGGCTGGCCGGACACTAGGTTTATCAGTGGACTCCATCGGCTGCCGGAGAGGCTTCGGCAGCCCATCAAAGCTGTGCTTTACAGATTTTGAAATAATTTGCGACTGGGGAAAGGCCCGCTTCTGCCTGTACGCTTCAAGGCCTTTTTCCTTTCAGGATTTGCATGAACACCCTCTCGGAGCCTCCCAGTTATCCGTTTCCCATGCGCCACGGCGCGGTCTTGACGCACTCGCAGCATCCGGTTTTCCGACACCCGACTATCGTAGACAACGCAGCTTCAGAGCTATCGCGTTGCACTTCGCCGTGTCCGGCAGCCTGAATTTACTGAAGAGAGATCGAGATATTTTATGGAATGGTTAGCGGATCCCACGGCCTGGTTAGGCTTGTTGACTTTGATCGTGCTGGAACTGGTGCTCGGCATCGACAACCTGGTGTTCATCGCGATTCTGGCGGACAAACTGCCGCCGCATCAGCGTGACCGCGCGCGAATCATCGGCCTGTCGCTGGCGCTGATCATGCGCCTGGGCCTGTTGGCGAGTATCTCCTGGCTGGTAACCCTGACGCAGCCGCTGTTCGAGGTGTTCGACAAGAGCTTCTCCGGTCGCGACCTGATCATGTTGTTTGGTGGTGTGTTCCTGCTGTTCAAAGCCACCATGGAGTTGCACGAACGGCTGGAAGGTCATGTCGGCGAACGCACCTCTAACACCGCGTATGCGTTGTTCTGGCCGATCGTCGCGCAGATCGTGGTGCTCGACGCCGTCTTCTCGCTGGACGCGGTGATTACCGCTGTCGGCATGGTCGATGAACTGGCGGTGATGATGATCGCGGTGATCATCTCCATCGGCCTGATGATTGTTGCGAGCAAGCCGCTGACACGTTTCGTCAATGCGCACCCGACGGTGATCATGTTGTGTCTGGGCTTCTTGATGATGATCGGTTTCGCCCTGACCGCCGAAGGCCTGGGTTTCCACATCCCGAAAGGCTATCTGTACGCAGCCATCGGCTTCTCGATTCTGATTGAAGTGTTCAACCAGATTGCCCGTGCCCGTCGCAAACGCTCGATGCAGGGTTTGCGTCCGATGCGTGAGCGCACGGCCCACGCGGTCATGCGTCTGCTGGGCGGACGCAAACTGGCAGTGGAGGAAGTGGGCGAGGAGATTTCCGACCTGCTCGACAACGGCGAAGCGCCGAGTACGGAACTGTTCGACCGCCGCGAGCGCGTGATGATCAGCGGCGTTCTGCAATTGGCTGAACGTCCGATTCGTGCCCTGATGACTGTGCGCGCCGATGTCGACTACATCGACCTGGCCGACGACGCCGAAGCGATTCGTACACGATTGATGCATTCGTCCTACTCGCGATTGCCGTTGATTCGCGATGGCGCGGTGGATGAGCCGCTGGGCTTCGTGCACAAGAAAGAATTGCTCAAAGAGTATCTGGCCGGTGAGGAGCCGAATCTGGAGCACCTGGCGCGCAAGGCGATCAATCTGCTCGAGAGCTATTCGATTCTTAACGCACTGGAGCAAATGCGTGCCGCGTCGACCCACATTGCGTTTGTGGTCAATGAATTCGGTGATTTTGTCGGTATCTTGACCATGACCGACATCCTTGAATCGATTGCCGGTGAATTACCCGACGCCAGTGAAGTTGAAGGCCCTGACGTGGTTGAAGAGCAGGGCGGGTTTATGGTCAGCGGTGCGCTGAACCTGACACGGGTGCGGCAGCGCACAGGGTTTGGTGCTGAGCCCACCGAGGATTATCAAACGCTGGCCGGTCTGGTAATGAGTTTGCTGGATCGCTTGCCGATGGTGGGCGATCGTCTGGAATACGAAGGCTGGCAGATGACGGTGGTGGCGGTTGAAGAGCGGCGGGTGACGCGGGTGTTGCTGATAAAAAATGACTGATTGATTTGCTGATCTTACTGGCCCCTTCGCGCTCCCACATTTGGAATGCATTTCAAATGTGGGGCTTGCTCGCGAAGTCGGTCTTAGAGATAACGCACTTATCAGCGATGAAATGTGTAGCGATCCTTCCCCGAATGCTTTGATTCGTACAACGCATCATCCGCCTTGATCAACGCCTGAGTCAGGGTGTCGTGTTCTTCGACCCGGGTTACGCCGATGCTGATGGTCACCGGATACTTCGTCGGTTGTTCGCGCACGAGTCTGCACAATTCCCCGGCCAGTGCTTCGGCATCCTCGTGGCTAACATCGGTCAGATAAATCGCAAACTCCTCGCCACCCAATCGAGCAAAGTCATGCGCGTTCATCACCAATTTGATGTCAGCGGCAACGCGCTTGAGCACTTCATCGCCGATGTCGTGCCCATAGGTGTCATTCACTTTCTTGAAGTTATCGATGTCGATCATCAATAAGTAATGATCGTGTTCGCGCGGAACCGTTTGCAGGTGTTTTTCCGCGAGGGTCATGAAGGAACGGCGGTTGGGGATTTCAGTGAGGGTATCGTTGTAGGCCTGATCCAGCAGCAACCGCGACATGATGTAGTTGTAGAGCTTGGCCTCGCGCAGTTTGAGAAAGGTGTAGATGGTCAGTGCACACAGAAACACGCTGTAGCAAGCCGTCATGACCCCTCGCAATTCGAAGAGGCTGATGCTGGTATTGATAAACGGGTTGAGCAACGACCAGATGATCAGTTGCACGACGAAAAACGCCACGCGACTTAAGGGCAGTACCGAGATGCTGTAGAGCATGCTGGCGGCGGCAAGCACCAGCCAGGAACTCTGCACAATGTCCGGTACACCGTAGACAATGAGCCGGACGCCAACAGTGAGACCGAGCACGAAGAGCACGGTCAGCACATCAAAATGACGCGCCTTGCGGGTGAACCCCAGCACGACGGTCAGAATCGAAAACAGCAATAGAAAAACCATTGAACGCCAAGTGAAGCCCTGGCCGCCGAGGAAGCTGACGATCAAATCAAACACCAGCCACATGAACGTGCTAGTGAGGAAGATCAACACGCTGAACCGGTGGAGGCGCTCGAATTCGTGCTGGACGAACTCGGCGCGCACTGCAGCCGGCGCGGTTTTTTTCAGCACTTCGTCTTCAATGATTTTGTACATCGCCGCCCTGATGTCTGCGCTGGTTGTCGAGGATCACCTGGCCCCATGGGCGGTAACGCAGGGAAAATACGGCGTTTGGATGACAACCGGTAGATGTCACGTCAGGTGCGCTGGGCTCGGCACGAAATGGCTGACCATCGCGGCTGACCTGCCGGAACGCCTCACGCACGATACCTACCGAGCAGGGTAGTTCGCCGGCATAACCGGTGCGTACCAACGGGGCCAAGCGCCCGGTACCCGCACCGTCCTGCCACCAGACCTGAATTCCGGCAGCCGCCAGATCACCCAACCACTTTCCATTGACCGACGGCGCGAGTTTGCCGGCACTGAATGCGCTGATGTGCAGCGGAGCATCCAGTTTGCCCGCCAGATCCGTCAGTTGGCGTTGCAACGTCGCCCGGCGTTCTGCGGCGAGAAAGTGCAAGTCGTCGAGCTCCAGTGGCAGGTACCAACCCGTTACCGGCAACTTCCAGTCCTTGCGCAGCTTTTGCTGCTGCGCCAGTGTCTGGCCCAATTGCGCCTGCCAGTAAGTGGCGAGGCCGGCGCTGTCGAGTTCATCGATGCGCTGGTAGTAGGCCGGATCCATTTTCAACCCGAGTACCAGCTGCAAGCCTTGCCGCTGCGCCAGTTTCAAACTGTTGGCGAGCCAGCCATTGGCACCACCGAAGTCCGAGTCACCATACGCAGTCCATTGCACGATCAGCGTCCGCGTGCCTTGCTTTGCGCTGTCTTGCCAGATTTTTTGCCATTGCGTCTGGCTGAGACTGGCATCGACATTAAGCGGTTGATAGAACACACGCTCATCAGCACGCACAGCGACGGCGCTAAGCAACAAGCAGAAAAACATTATCCAGCGAGCCATCAGAAATTCCACTCCACGCCCAGCAGCACACCGTTGCCGCCTTCATACAAATTGCCGCCCAGCGACTGTTGATATTCGGTACGCACCGTCAGTTTCGAGCGGTAGGCGTTGTAGCGGTCATCGTCGTACCACCATTGCCAGCGCAAACCGACGCCGGTGCGCAAATCCTGACGCCAGTCGTTGCTCGGATCCTGGCTGGCGAATTCAAGAAATCCGTACGGCATGATCGTTTGTGCGCCATTGAACGGCAGTTTCCACGTATGACCTTGCTGGAAACGCGATAACCATTGGTGATCGCCGGCCTTGGTCCACCAGGCGGCGTCGAGGTAGAGGAAGCGTTCATCCCATTCACTTTCGTCGACGCGCCAATCGTTGCGGTACTTGCCCTGATCAAGGAACGAGGCGGTGGCGCGTAGCAGGTAGTCGGTGCTGGTGTGGCCATCTTTGCGATGGTCGTCGAGCTGATCCGAGAGCTTGTCTGGATTGATCAACTGGCCGAGGCTCAGGCCGTGATTATCCTTGTCGTCGAACTGGCTCTGTTTATAGATTTCGCCGTAGAAGTTGATGTTCTGCGTGCCCCACGGTTTGTAGCGCAAGCCAACACCGGCGGCGACGGACTCAGCGTAGCTGGAGCGACTTTGTCCGCCCATCAGCACGCGGCCATAGACCGACAGCGAACTGCCGGCTCGGCTCGGTTCTTCACCGAGGGCGTGATCCCACATGGCCACTTGTACGTTCTGCGAGTTGGGGCTGCGGCGTGAGCCTTTGCTGTCGTCGTCACGCAGAAAGTCGTTGGTTGAAACCCCAGCCGGCGACCAGGTGCTGGCAATCGTGAAGTTATCCCGCCGGGACAAGGCCTCATGAGCACGGCGTTGACGATAGCTACGAGCCTCCATGCTGCCGTCTTCGTCGTCCGCCGCAACCGGGTTCTGTTCGAGGTCGATCACGCGACGCAATTCCTTGCGCGCGGAGGCGCTGTCCTCGACTTCGTCGTAGCGCCAGGCCAGGGTTTCGCCCAGACGATAATCCTCTGGGAAGTCGCGGGTCGCCTGTTGCAGATAGGGGATTGCCCTGGCGCGCTCTTCGCGGGTTTGTGCGCCCGACAAACGCATGCCGTAATCGGCGCGGTAGCGCGGATTTTTCGGATCGCGGCGCACGGCTTCGGCCAGCCATGCGGTGCTTTGTGACAAATCACCGGCCTTTTGTGCGGTGACCGAGGCGGCATAAAAGTGCCCGGCATCCGGTGCTTTCAATAAGGCCTGGCGTTGGCGTTCCAGCGCCTGTACATGCGCGCCGCGAGCATCGGCAATCGCCGCGCCCAGCGCCCATTCGTTAGCCCCGCGAGTGTTGCTCTGTTGCCAGAAACGCTCGGCGGTTTGGGCGTCGCCGGCATTCAGCGCACTGCGGCTGGCGGTCAGACGTGCGTTGTCTGTGAGCTCCGCAGCGGGGATGCTGCGCCATATCGCCAAGGCACCGGCGGAATCGCCGGCAGCTTCGAGCGCATAGGCCAACGGTGAGCGGCTGCTATGGTCTCCGAGTTTCTCGGCTTGCTGGTAATAAACGACGGCTTCGCCGGGTCGATCGGGCATCGCACAACGGCCGAGGGCGCGGAAGTCGCCAATCGCTTGGGGGGCACTGCCGATGGCCTGCTGCACGACATCGCACTGACCTTTTTCTGCCAGTTGTGCGAGCAATTGCCCGCGAGTGGCGCCGTCGACACGACCGATCAACGAAGCCATGCGTTGCTGTTGGGCCGGCGTGATCTCTGTCAAAGAGGCGTAGATCCCGGCGAGACGCTGCAGCGCGGTGGCTGGCAGACGTCCGCCATGACGGTCGTAAGCGTTTTCCAGCAATTGCTGTGCGTGCGCGCGATCGCCGCTATTGAACGCGAGAAAACTGGCCTGATTCAGCGAGGCCAGATCGCCGGTCTGGCGGTAATGGTATTCCCACAAGGTCTGTTCTTCAGTGCGGCGCCCCATGCGCTGCGCCAGCTCTGCGCGGCGTTTGACCACCGCAGGGGTTTGCGTCTGACCGGCGAGCCAGACCATGACCTTGCTGCTCTCACCCTGTTCCTGCCAGACATTGAGCAATTGCGCTTGCCGCTGGCTGTCCCAGGGCTGCGGCAGTTGTGTACTTTGCAACAGGTCGGTGGCTTGCAGACGTTGCGCCAGAACCAGCCAGGCCTGGGGATCATCTGTTGGCTGACAACCACGCAGTTGCACCCGTGCAGCTTCCGGATCGTGCCGCGACAGCCAGTCGACGGTTTCCAGGCAAGGGCGCTGCAAGTCGTTGCTGAGACGCTGGACAGTCGGCACATCATCAGTCTGCCGCGCCAGCTCCCACAGCCGCTGACGTTGTAACGGATCGGCCAGATCCGACGCCGGCAATGATTGCAGCCAGCGCTGAGCCTGCTGATCGTGACCCATGGCGATGGCGCGATCAACCATCGCCAGTCGAACTTTGCGCGCCGCTTCAGGGCTTGGCGCCTGTTGTAGCAGTTGTTGCAGCGGTTGCTCATCAAGGCGTTGCACGTAGGCATTGGCCAGCCGTTGCCAGCCTTCGCCATCGAGTTGTTGACGCGCCGCCAGCGGCGCGAGTTCTTCGATGGTGCCGCTCCAGTCACGCAATTGCTCGGACCAGTTCGAGCGCGCCAGACGCAGAACATTGTCGTCACCCTTGGGCGCCAAATGTGCCAGCCAGTCGTGGGCTTTGGCGGCACCGCCGAATTTCGCCAGACTCAAGCTGTAGGCCTGCCACAACCGCACACGGTCGTTGAGGCTGCTGGTGGCCATCCATTGTTCGACTTGAGTGCTGGTCGGTGGATCCTGTTCGATCCAGGTCAGGCGCAAATCGAGAACTGCCTCGCTGTTATCGTTCGGCAACGCTTGAACGGCGTCCTGATAGCGCCGCTGTTTGGCCAGCGACTCGACCAACATTGCACGCGCCTCATCGTTTTTCGGCACCTTTTCCAGCAAGTGCCGCATCAGCCGTTCGACTTCTTTCCAGTTACCTTTTTTCGCCTCGCGGTAACTGCGATCCATATAGGGATAGCTGCGGAACTGTTCGAACTCGCTCAATGGTGCGGCTTGCAGTGGGTACGCGGTACTCAAACCAAGCAACAGGCTGCCCATCATCAGGGAATGACGGTAAACAGGCTTCATGCGACCTCCCGGACAATGCGGTAAGCCGCTTGCTGTTCACTCGTCTGATCCGCCAGCGCCTGTTCGAGTACTTCGCGGGTGATCATGCCGCGGTCGATCAGGTGCTCGCCGAGCGACATGTTTTCCGCATCGAAATCAATCAGCGCTTGATTGAACAGAGTGGGCGGCACCATGCCGCGAACTTGCAACAGGTTGCCCAGCAACACCTGATGGCGGCTGACGCGTTCCAGCAAGGCTTCATCGTCCTGATGACGTTCAAGCACTTGGAGCATATGACGCACTTCCTCATTCTGACGGGGGCTGGCGTACCAGTAACGAATCCCCAGAGTCACACGGCCTTGCGGTGCCAGACGGCTACGTACCGGACGCTTTAATTGTCGGCTGATGGCGCCGAGGGAAACCTGACTGACCGGGCCTTCGGAGGCGAGCACCAGTGTTTCGCCTTCCTCGGCCACGGGCAGAACGCCGTAGTGCGAGGCGATGCGGCGCGGCAAGGCATCAATCAGGCGCTTATCGAGTTTGAACGGGTTGAGTGGCGCCCATTCCAGATCAAGCTGCTCGGCCAGTGCCTGCACCAGTTGCGTGCTGTCGATGTACCCACGCAGTAACAATTCCCGACCGAGTCGGCGACGAACTGGACTGGTGATGGCGGCTTCCAGTTGCTCTTCGGTGATCAAGCCTTTCTCGACCAGACGATGCCCCAGCGGTACGCGTTGTGCCTTGGTCAGCGCAGGGAATTCGTGGGTGGTCTTGTCCCAGGCCACGCGCCGCGAATCGCCCATTTCCATGACCTGGCGTAGCGCGCGGAGGTTGGCGAAGAAGTTGACGAAGTTGCTCCACATCATCCGTGGCGCCGACAGCAGGCCTTCAACCAGACCGTAATAGCGGGTCACGAACCAGCCGCGCTGGAACAGACGATTAAGCAGCATGAAACCGTTAAGCCAGAGCAGCACCGGCAGTAATGAACTGTCGGAAAGAATCGACGGGTAGCGCCAGGAGTCCGGAGAAATCACCGTGACCAACCACATGACCAGCAGCACTGCGAACAGCAGATTGACCAGAAAGCTCAGCATGTAGGCGATCAGGCCGCGGCGATCGCGCCACAGGAAATAGTTGAGCAGGCCGGTGCTCCAGCCGAGGTTTTTGGTGCCTTGAAAGACGATGCCGACAATCCAGCGCGATTTCTGCCGGATCGCGTGCTGCAAGTCGCGCGGGAAATGCTCGCGCACGCAGATCACTTGGGAAAATTCGCGGTTCATGCCGAATGCCCACGGCTGTTCCAGCGCCAGTTTCGGATCGCTCACCGAGTAACGGGCGAAAATGCACTTCATGCCTTTTTGTTTGAGGCGGAAGCCGATGTCATAGTCCTCGGTGAGACTCTGAACATCGAAGGCAATGCCGTCGCCGTCTTCGAGCAGGGCGCTGATCGCTTTGCGGCTGAAGCACGTACCGACACCCGCGCTCGGCACCTGACCGGTCAGGGCTTCGCGAACGATAACGTCCTTGCCGTGGTTTTCGGCGAACTCGTCGACATAGTGGCCGGCGGTGAAGCCTTTCCATTCCGGTGCGTACGGATAAACCGGGATCTGGATCAGATCCTTGTTGGGCAGCAGATAGTTGTAGAGGCGCAACTCCATCGGTGAAATCACGTCTTCGGCGTCATGCAGGATGAACCCGGCGAACTGGATTTTCGCCTCGCTCTCGAAACGCAGAATGGCGTCGATGATGTTGTTCAGACAGTCGGCCTTGCTGGTCGGTCCGGGGCGGGCGCAGACCACTTTGTGTACGTTGGGATAGTGCTGGCAGACCGCGTCGACGTCCGCTTGGGTCTCGGCGTCGTTGGGGTAGGTGCCGACAAAAATCTGGTAGTTCTCGTAATCGATGGTCGAGGCCGCCAGGCGGGCCATTTCGCCGACCACACCGACTTCATTCCACGCCGGCACCATGATCGCCAGCGGTTTTTCGGCAATCGCGTACAGCCGCTGCTCGTCGGCGCGCTCGAATTTATCGTAGATCCGCCAGCGCCGGATCAGCTTGCGACTCCAGTACACAAGGTCGATGAACAGGTCATCGAGACCGAGGAAGAACATCAGCAGGGCGAGGGCAATCGCCACATATTTGAGACCAAACAGCACATACGCAAAAAAATCGACCCAACCCAGACTCATACCCCGTCACCCGCCGTCGAGCGAGCGCTCAACCAGGCGTGGAGGCGGGTGGCGATCAATTCGCTGGCGTGACCATCGCCGTAGGGAAAGTGTACGCGGCTCATGCGGGTGTAGGTCTCTTCGTCATCAAGCAACCGCGAAGCTTCGTTGATGATGCGTGCCTTGTCGGTGCCGACCAACAGCATCGTGCCGCTTTCCAGTACGGAGGGGCGTTCGGTGACGTCGCGCAACACCAGCAAGGGTTTGCCAATGGCCGGGGCCTCTTCCTGCACACCGCCGGAGTCGGTAAGAATGAAATGCGCACGGCCCATCAGCCAGACGAAATGCGGATAGTCCTGCGGTGCGATCAGGTAGATGTTGGGCGTGTTGGCGAGCATGCCGTAGACGACTTGCTGCACCAGTGGATTGAGGTGCACCGGGTAAACGAATTGCACGTCCGGGTAACGCGCGGCCAGTTCCGCCAGCGCCTCGCAGATGTGAGTGAAGCCATCGCCCAGGTTTTCCCGGCGATGGCTGGTGACCAGGATCATTCGACGCTGATCATCGAGCTCGGCCAGCGGGGAGTCGGCGGCCGGTTGCCATTGCCTGTTTATCTGCTGTTCGCGCGTCCACAGCAATGCATCGATCACGGTGTTGCCGGTGATTTCGATGTTGTCTTGCGGGATGCCCTCACGCAGTAGATTGGCGGCGGCTTTAGAGGTGGAGGGGAAGTGCAGGTCGGCGATAACGCCGGTCAAGCGTCGATTGGCTTCTTCCGGCCAAGGTGCGCGCAGATTGCCGGTACGCAGACCCGCTTCGACGTGGCCGATCGGCAGTTGTCGATTGAACGCGGCGAGGGCGGCGATAAAACTGGTGGTGGTATCGCCGTGTACCAGCACGATGTCGGGTTTGACCCGCTCGTAGGCTTGGTCGAGTTCTGCAAGCAGATGTTGCGACAGACCATTAAGGGTTTGGCCCTGGGTCATCACTTGCAGGTCTTCATCGACCGTCAGCTCAAAGGCGTCCAGCACCTGAGTGAGCATCTCGCGATGCTGTCCGGTGGAGCAGATGTTCAGTTGGATGTCCGGCCACTGACGCAGAACCCGGGCAAGCGGGGCCATTTTTATGGCCTCCGGGCGAGTACCGAAAACCATCATGACATTGAAAGACATTGACCCCTCCTGGGACGTGGCAACGCTGTGACCAGATGGCCTGCAGCGTGTTTCTCTTACTGAGAAATAAAGGAAAGCAGCCGGATGGGAGCTTGTCCAATCCGGTTCGACGCTTGATTGATACCGATCATGTAGAACGAAAGTGCCATCGGTTGATGGCTCTTAGGTGGCACTTTCGGGAAAAGTTCCCGGGGTGTGCGCAGAATTGGTGCGTCGAATGACTGCGGATCGCGTAAGAGGTGAAGCCATGAGGCGCAATCGATATTTCAAAGGTTTGAATATGCCTCATGTGAGAAACGCCGGCGGAGATCACCACATTGTGGTTTTGTCTTACTAATACGGTAGAGCGTCCTTACAAAGCACTCAGAAACGTCCGAGTAATCCGCGTGGTACCTTCAAATAGGTAGGAGTCATGAGCTCTTGGGAGTGCTATTTTTAGTACCAATCAAAGCACTCTAAGGAGCACCCTCATGGCACATATCGTTCTTTCTAACGTGGTAGCGAGCATCTCTGAATTGAAAAAAAATCCGATGGGTACCGTGGCTGCTGGGGGAGGGCAGTCCGTAGCAATTCTCAACCGAAACGAGCCGGCGTTTTATTGCGTGCCGGCAAAAGAGTACGAGGCAATGATGACGCGTCTCGAAGATCTGGAACTGATTGCGCTCTGCAAGGAAAGGGAAAACGACCCCACCATCAAGGTTTCAATTGATGACCTATGAGCTGGAATTTTCCGTACAGGCGTTGAAGGAATGGAATCGGCTGGATGCTAGCCTTAGGGAGCAGTTTAAAAAAAAGCTCACGGAACGGCTCCGTCACCCCCATGTTTCAGCTGATCGACTCAAGGGTTTAGGCAATGCTTATAAAATCAAGCTTCGCAGCGCGAGTTATCGATTGGTCTACCGCGTAAGAGACGAAGTATTAATCGTGACAGTGATAGCGGTCGGTAAAAGAGCACGTGGAGAGGTTTACGATAACGCGGCAAAGCGTTGAATCAACGTTAAAGCGGATTTTTCGCTGCACTGAATCAGCGCATTCTTATCTGAATTGGGAACCTGCTACCCGCGCCTCGTAGCCAACGGTAGCGCCGACAATCAAATCGCTTTGATAACTTCACGCCCCACACTTCACCCATCCCTTTGATTCAAAAAACATTTCAATCCATTGCAGATTCCTTGTGATTCCTGTGGCACACTTTCTGCTGTTTATTCCGTAGTAACAAACCGTGTTCCGGTATAGCGGAATTAACACAAATCTGGAGTGCTTGCCATGCATCGCCGTCCTTCCTTGTTTAAAGCGTGTGTTTTTGTTCTTGCAGCTTCATCCACCGTCATGGGGCTGGCCCAGGCGGCCGACAGCAAGCTCGACAGTGTTCTCGCCCGGGGCAAGTTGATCGTGGGCACCGGCAGCACCAATGCGCCGTGGCACTTTCAGGGCGCGGACGGCAAGTTGCAGGGATTTGATATCGACATCGCCAGGATGGTGGCCAAAGGTCTTTTCAACGACCCGAGCAAAGTCGAGTTCGTGGTGCAGTCGTCCGATGCGCGGATTCCCAATCTGCTCACCGACAAAGTCGACATGAGCTGCCAGTTCATCACCGTGACTGCCAGCCGCGCTCAGCAAGTGGCGTTCACGCTGCCGTACTACCGCGAAGGCGTCGGCCTGTTGTTGCCGAACAACAGCAAGTACAAGGAAATTGAAGACCTGCAAGGCGCTGGCGACAGCGTGACCGTGGCCGTGCTGCAAAACGTCTACGCCGAAGAATTGGTGCACCAGGCGCTGCCTAAAGCCAAGGTCGATCAGTACGACAGCGTCGATCTGATGTACCAAGCGGTGAACTCCGGCCGTGCCGATGCCGCCGCCACCGACCAGTCTTCGGTCAAATACCTGATGGTGCAGAACCCTGGCCGCTACCGCAGCCCGACCTATGCGTGGAGCCCGCAAACCTACGCCTGCGCCGTCAAACGTGGCGATCAGGACTGGCTGAACTTCGTCAACACCACGTTGCATGAGGCTATGACCGGCGTTGAATTCCCGACTTACGCGGCGTCGTTCAAGCAGTGGTTCGGTGTCGATCTGCCGTCCCCAGCGATCGGTTTCCCCGTCGAATTCAAATGAAAACTGCTGCGCTCGAAAATACTGCGTTGAAAACAGCCTCAAAATGCTCATTGACTGACGTCAACTCCGCTTTTTCGCCTGTTTTCGCCTTGTCTTTTCTTCGCTCGCGACGTTTCCAAATTGCTGAAGGAAGAGTGGGGCGATGCACGTCGCCCCGCTCAAGGTGCTGCTGACCATGAACTATCAGTTGAACTTTGCCGCCGTGTGGCGCGATTTCGACACCTTGCTGGCGGGGCTCGGTCTGGGCCTCGAACTGGCACTGGTGTCGATCGCCATCGGCTGCGTGATCGGCCTGCTGATGGCGTTTGCGTTGCTGTCAAAGCATCGCGCTTTGCGGGTGCTGGCTTCGGTGTACGTCACGGTGGTGCGTAACACGCCGATTCTGGTGTTGATTCTGTTGATCTACTTTGCACTGCCGAGCCTGGGGATCCGTCTGGACAAGATCCCGTCGTTCATCATCACGCTCTCGTTGTATGCCGGGGCCTATCTGACCGAGGTGTTCCGTGGTGGCTTGCTGAGCATTCCCAAGGGGCAGCGCGAAGCGGGGTTGGCGATCGGTCTCGGTGAGTGGCAGGTCAAGGCCTACGTCACCGTGCCGGTCATGCTGCGCAATGTCTTGCCGGCGCTGTCGAACAACTTCATTTCACTGTTCAAGGACACCTCGCTGGCCGCTGCGATTGCGGTGCCGGAGCTGACCTATTACGCGCGCAAGATCAACGTCGAAAGCTACCGGGTGATCGAAACCTGGCTGGTGACCACGGCGTTGTATGTCGCGGCCTGTTACCTCATTGCCATGCTGCTGCGTTACCTCGAGCAGCGTCTGGCGATTCGCCGATAGGAGGCTGCGATGTACGAATCTCCCAGTTGGTTAAACGAGTTGTGGATTGCCCGCGAGACGTTGCTGCAGGGCTTTCTGACCAGCGTGCAGGTGTCGGCACTGGCGATTTTGTTCGGCACGATGCTCGGCGTTGTCACTGGTCTGGTGCTGACGTACGGCAAGTTCTGGATGCGCGCACCGTTCCGTTTCTACGTCGACCTGATTCGCGGCACGCCGGTGTTTGTGCTGGTGCTGGCCTGCTTTTATATGGCGCCGGCGCTGGGTTGGCAGATCAGTGCATTTCAGGCCGGTGCGTTGGGCCTGACGCTGTTTTGCGGCTCGCACGTTGCCGAAATCGTTCGCGGTGCGCTGCAAGCGTTGCCCCGTGGGCAGATGGAAGCGAGTCAGGCGATTGGTCTGACGTTTTATCAGTCCCTTGCCTACGTATTGTTGCCTCAGGCATTGCGGCAGATCCTGCCGACCTGGGTCAACTCGTCCACGGAAATCGTCAAGGCGTCGACCTTGCTCTCGGTGATCGGCGTCGCCGAATTGCTGCTCAGCACACAACAGGTCATCGCCCGGACGTTCATGACCCTGGAGTTTTACCTGTTCGCCGGTTTTCTGTTCTTCGTCATCAACTACGGCATCGAGTTACTCGGCCGGCACATTGAAAAGCGGGTGGCCTTGCCATGATTGAAGCTCCAGTTTCCAACCTTCAAAACGGCCAGCCACTGCTGGATATTCGTGGCCTGCACAAACAATACGGCGCGGTCGAAGTGCTCAAGGGTGTCGACCTGAGCATGCAGCGCGGCAACGTGGTGACGTTGATCGGCTCCAGCGGCTCGGGCAAAACCACGCTGCTGCGTTGCGTGAACATGCTCGAAGAATTTCAGGGCGGGCAGATCCTGCTCGACGGCGAATCGATCGGTTATGACGAAAGCAACGGCAAACGCGTGCGTCACGCGGAAAAAGTCATCGCTCGTCATCGTGCGATGACCGGCATGGCGTTCCAGCAATTCAACTTGTTTCCGCATTTGACTGCGCTGCAGAACGTCACCCTTGGCCTGCTCAAGGTCAAGAAGATGCACAAGGACGAAGCCGTGGTACTCGCCGAGAAATGGCTTGAGCGCGTTGGCTTGCTGGAGCGGCGCAATCACTTTCCCGGCCAGTTGTCCGGCGGTCAGCAACAGCGTGTGGCGATCGCCCGCGCGATTGCGATGAACCCGAGTCTGATGCTGTTTGACGAAGTCACCTCAGCCCTCGACCCGGAACTGGTCGGCGAAGTGCTCAACGTGATCAAGGGCCTGGCCGAGGACGGCATGACCATGTTGCTGGTGACCCACGAAATGCGTTTTGCCTTCGAGGTTTCGGACAAAATCGTATTCATGAATCAGGGGCGAATCGAAGAGCAGGGGCCTCCCAAGGAGCTGTTCGAACGCCCGCAATCGCCGCGACTGGCTGAGTTTCTGAAAAGCACGCGGTTTTAAATATTCACTTTTGTAACCAGGAGAAACATCCATGAGCATTACTCGATACGGCACCGGCAGCACCGCCGCTGGTGGCCAGCCACGCCCATTCGCCCGCGCCGTTGAAGCCGATGGCTGGCTGCACGTGTCCGGCCAGGTGCCGGCGGTGGATGGCGAGATTATTGTTGGCGGCATCGTCGAGCAGACGCACCAGACCATGAAGAACCTGATCGCGATTCTCGAAGAGGCCGGTTATGGCCTGGAAGATGTCGTGCGCGCCGGCGTGTGGCTGGACGATCCACGGGATTTCAGCAGTTTCAACAAGGTCTTTGGTGAGTACTTCAAGCCTGAGCACGCACCGGCGCGGGCCTGTGTGCAGGCGAGCATGATGGTTGATTGCAAGGTCGAGATCGACTGCATTGCGTACAAGAAGAAGGCCTGATCAACGCCATGATCGTTCCCACGCTCTGCGTGGGAATGCCTCACGGAACGCTCCGCGTTCCAAGGGACGCAGAGCGTCCGGGGCTTCATTCCCACGCGGAGCATGGGAACGATCATTAGCGGTAAACTCCCGGCGACTTTGAATGGGAACCCACTGAAATGACCGAAGACACCATCAAACGCCGGGCCCGAGGTCTGGATCGGGCGTTCGATATCCTCGATTTCCTCAAGGAAATCGGCCAGCCGCTGCGCCCGAATGACATCGCCAACGGCATCGGCAGCCCGAAATCCACGGTCTACGAACTGGTTGCCTCGTTACTCGAGCGGCGGATTCTGGAACCGGTGGGCAAGGACGGTCACGTCTATCTCGGCCGGCAACTGTACTTCCTCGGCCAGGCGCATTTACGTCATTTCGACCTCAGTCGCGAGGCCGATCACGCCTTGCAGGAGATCGTCAGCCAGACCCATGAAACCGCGCAGATGTGCCTGCTCAACGGGCGCAAATACACCGTGGCATTGATGAAGGAGGGCGAGCGACATTTCCGCATTTCTTCCGACATCGGCGAAAACGCACCCATCCCGTGGACGGCTTCGGGGCGTCTGCTGCTCGCGCATTTAAGCGATCAGCAGATCATCGACTTGATCGACGAAGACGATTACATCCTGCCCGACGGCGAGCGTTTGCCGATCGAGCTGTTTCTGGCGCAAATCCGTCAGGCCGGTATCGACGGATTCTTTTCGTTCGACAGCGTTGCCGACACCTTCACCCATTGCTTCGCCGCGCCCGTCAAAGACCCGCAAGGCGTGGCGATTTGTACGCTGTGCATCGTCGCCCCACGGGCCGATGCGAAAAACAATTACAACGACTATCGCCGGGTGCTGATCGAGAGTGCTAACAGCCTCGCCCGACGAATCAACGAATAAACGCGGCTGCCTGCGGCCGCGAATGTGAGGAGTTCGACCATGACGACTGTCATCAATTCTGCTGTAGATAAAGGTGATGCGGCCATCGGTGCCCATCTGGCGCGTGACGTCAGCCTGCCCGCGCTGGTGCTGCACCGCGAAGCGCTGGAACACAACATTCGCTGGATGCAGAAATTCGTCAGCGACAGCGGCGCCGTACTCGCGCCCCACGGCAAAACCAGCATGACCCCGGCGCTGTTCAAGCGTCAGCTGGACGCCGGCGCATGGGGCATTACCCTCGCCAGCGCGACCCAGACCCGTGCCGCTTACACCCACGGCGTGCGCCGGGTGCTGATGGCTAACCAGTTGGTCGGCACACCGAACATGGCGCTGATTGCTGATCTGCTGGCCGATCCGTCGTTCGATTTCTACTGCATGGTCGATCATCCGGACAACGTCGCCGATCTCGGCGCTTACTTCGCCTCGCGCGGCGTGAAGTTGAACGTGATGATCGAGTACGGCGTGGTCGGTGGCCGTTGCGGTTGCCGCAGCGAGCAGGAAGTGATCGAGCTGGCCAAGGCGATCAATGCACAACCGGCACTGGCCCTGACCGGCATTGAAGGTTACGAAGGGGTGATTCACGGTGATCACGCGGTCAGCGGCATTCGTGAGTTTGCCGCGTCGCTGGTGCGTTTGGCGGTGCAGTTACAGGACAGCGGCGCATTCGCGATTCCGCAGCCGATCATCACTGCCTCGGGTTCGGCGTGGTACGACTTGATCGCTGAGTCATTCGAAGCGCAGAACGCTGCGGGACGTTTCCTCAGCGTGTTGCGCCCGGGCAGTTACGTCGCGCATGACCACGGCATCTATAAAGAAGCGCAGTGCTGCGTGCTGGATCGTCGCAGTGATCTGCACGAAGGTTTGCGCCCGGCGCTGGAAGTCTGGGCGCACGTACAATCGCTGCCGGAGCCGGGTTTTGCGGTGATCGCGCTGGGCAAGCGTGATGTGGCTTATGACGCCGGTCTGCCGGTGCCGTTGCTGCGTTACAAGGCTGGAGTTGTGCCGGCAGTGGGCGATGATGTTGGTGCGTGCAAGGTTACGGCGGTGATGGATCAGCACGCCTTCATGACCGTAGCGCCGGGCGTTGAACTGCGCGTCGGCGACATCATTTCTTTCGGCACCTCGCACCCGTGCCTGACGTTCGACAAGTGGCGCACGGGTTTGCTGGTGGATGAGCAGTTGACGGTGATCGAGAGCATGGAGACCTGTTTCTAAGGCTTGAGACCGCGTCGCGGCCATTCGCGAGCAGGCTCGCTCCCACTTTTTGGAATGCATTCAAACTGTGGGAGCGAGCCTGCTCGCGAAGAGGCCGGCCTAGACACCATCGAATCAAGAGACACCACCCAATGAACACCCTAAGCCCCCTGGGCCCCAACACCCCTCGCATCGCCCTGATCGGCGAATGCATGATCGAGCTCCAGCAGCGCGCCGACGGCAGCCTCCAGCAAAGTTTCGGCGGAGACACCTTGAACACCGCCGTCTACCTGTCCCGAGCCCTGGGCGACAAGGCGCAAGTCGACTACGTCACCGCGCTAGGCGATGACAGCTTCAGCGACGCCATGTGCCAGATCTGGAAAGACGAAGGCATTGGCCTGGCCATGGTGCAACGTCTGCCCGGTCGTTTGCCGGGCCTGTATTGCATCCAGACCGACGCCAATGGCGAACGTCGCTTCCTCTACTGGCGCAACGAAGCGGCCGTCCGCGATTGCTTCACCACGCCGGCCGCCGAGCCGATTCTGGCCGCGCTGCCGGATTACGACGTGTTGTATTTCAGCGGCATCACCCTGGCCGTGCTCGGTGCGCAAGGTCGCGAGAAACTCATCCAGATCCTGATCGAAGCCCGCCAACGTGATGCGCGGATCGTTTTCGACAACAACTACCGTCCACGTTTATGGGAGTCGGTGGACGCTGCACGCGCGGCGTATCGCAGTGTGCTGCCGTACGTTGACCTGGCCTTGCTGACGGTGAATGACGAACAGGCGCTGTTTGGTTTTGCGGATTGCGATGAGGTATTTGCGACGTACGCGCAAATCGGTACGCCGGAAGTGGTGCTCAAACGGGGCGCTGAGGCGTGTCTGATTCGCTGCGAGGGCGAGGTGTTTGAAGTGCCGGCGCAGAAAGTTGAGAAAGTCGTGGATACGACGGCGGCGGGGGATTCGTTCAGTGCGGCGTATCTCGCGGCGCGGTTGATGGGCGACAGTCCTGAAGAGGCCGCGCGGGCCGGGCATCAATTGGCAAGCCGAGTCATTCAAATTCCTGGTGCACTGATTCCCAAAGACTGAAACACATCCCCTGTAGGAGCTGCCGAAGGCTGCGATCTTTTGATTTTTGACTGGCAAGCAAGATCAAAAGATCGCAGCCTTCGGCAGCTCCTACGGGAGTTGATCAATCGCGGTAGAACACTTGCACCAGGTGATACCCGAACTTGCTCTTGATCGGCCCATGCACCGTACGCAACGGCTTCTTGAAGATCACCGCGTCAATCGCGCCAACCATCTGCCCCGGCCGCACTTCCCCCAGATCCCCGCCGCGCTTGCCGGACGGGCAGGTCGAGAATTTTTTCGCCAGCACATCAAACGCTTCACCCTTGGCGATGCGTTGTTTGAGCTGTTCGGCCTCTTCGGCGGTTTTCACCAGAATGTGGCGGGCTTGGGCTTTCATCGTGCGGTACCTGATAACGGGGTGACGGCGGGGCGCGGATTATGCCTCAAGTCACGGAGTTTGGCTGAGCATCGTGCGGATCTTGCTGGCCAGCAGTTCCAACGCAAACGGTTTGGCGACCATGTCCATACCGTCCTCAAGAAAGCCCTGACGCTCGGCGGCTTTTTGCGCGTAGCCGGTCATGAACAACACCTTCAGCCCTGGGCGATGCTGACGGGCAATCTCCGCCAGTTGTCGACCGTTCATGCCCGGCAGGCCGACATCGGTCACCAGCAGGTCAATGCGCGAGTCGGATTCCAGCAAGGGCAGGGCGGACGTCGCGTCTTGCGCTTCATACCCGCGATAACCCAACTCTTTCAACAGATCGAGCACCAGCATGCGCACCGCCGGGTCATCCTCGACCACCATCACGGTCTCGCCGCTGGCCGTGGGGGGCGTAACGCTCACCGGTTCAACCTCGGCGGCTTGCAGTTCAGGCGTTTTCAGTCGCGGCAGATACAAACGCACACACGTGCCTTGACCCGGCACGCTGTCGAGGCTGACATGGCCACCCGATTGCTGGGCAAACCCGTAAATCATCGACAGCCCCAACCCCGTGCCCTGACCAATCGGTTTGGTGGTGAAAAACGGATCGAACGCTTTCGAGCGCACAGAAGGCGTCATGCCCGTGCCGTTGTCGCTGACCGCGAGCATCAAATAATCGCCAGCCTTGACCGGTTCCAGCGTGGTGATGTCGCTGCCATCAAGGTAAACGTTGGCCGTCTCGATCAGCAGTTTGCCGCCCTCGGGCATCGCATCGCGGGCGTTGATCACCAGATTGAGCAGGGCGTTTTCCAATTGGCTGACATCGGTGCTGACCGGCCAGGCATTGTCGGTCAGACGCAGTTCGAGCTCGATCGGATCGCCTTTGGTGCGGCGAATCAGGTCTTCAAGCGAATGCACCAGTTCGTTGACATCCAGTTTCTTGCGATCCAGCGACTGACGCCGGGAGAACGCCAGCAACCGATGGGTCAGCGCTGCCGCCCGATTCGCCGAGGACACGGCCGCTTCGGTAAAACGACCAATTTCGTCTGCACGACCGTTGGCGATGTAGCGCTGCATCAGGTCGAGACTGCCGATGATCCCGGTCAACATGTTGTTGAAGTCGTGGGCGATACCGCCGGTGAGCTGGCCGACCGCTTCCATTTTCTGCGCGTGACGCAATGCATCTTCGGCACGCTCACGCTCGAACATCTCGTTTTGCAAACGCTGGTTGGCCTGCGCCAATTGCTCGGTGCGGGCGCTGACCCGTTCCTCCAGCGTTTCGTTGAGATTGCGCAGCGCTTCTTCGGTCTTTTTCCGCTCGGTTTCATCAATCACAAAAATATAGAAACCGTTGACCGCGCCATCCGGCCCGTGGCGCGGCACGTAATTCATCAGCGCGTGGCGCGTGCTGCCGTCGCGATGGGAGGTGTACAGGCTGAACGAGCACGACCGGCCCGCCAGTGCTTCAGCAATGTACGGCGCCCGCAGGAAATACGCTTCTTCGCCGATGACATCACGAATGGTGCGCCCGAACAGCTCCTGCGGGGTTAAGCCGTACCAGTCCAGATAAGCGGCGTTGTTCAGGCGAAAACGTTCTTCCTGATCGACATAGCTGATCAGGATCGGCATCGCGTTCATGATCAGTTGCAGCTCGGTCTGGCTCTGACGCAGCGCCTGTTCGGTGTGTTTGCGTTCGGTCAGATCCAGCGCAGCGCCAAGAAAACGCATCGGCCGGCCGTGGTGATCCTTGTAGCAACGGCCTCGGGCAAACACCCAGCGCAACTCGCCGTTGGGTTGCAACAGGCGGTATTCCTCGGCGTATTCGGTGCCGTGGGTGATGCAATGTTTGATGCTGCGGGCAACCATCGCGCGGTCTTCGGGGTGCACGCCTTGCAGGTATTCGCTGATCGGCAACTGACTGGCACGTACCGGGTCGACGCCATGCAACTGCGCGAAATGCGCGTCGGCAATAAAGCGATCCTCGCCAATGTCCCAATCCCACGTGCCAACCGCATCGGTTGCAGCGAGGGCCAATTGCAGACGTTCTTCGGTTTCCTGCTGGGCCTTCAAACTTTGTTCGGAGCGTTGCTGCAGTTCCAGGGCAATGCGTCGACGTTCATTGGTTTCGATGGCCGTGACCAGAATCCCGGCGACCTGCGCATTTTCATCGCGGATAGGGCTGTACGTCAGATCAAGCCAGAAGTCGGATTCCTGCCCGTCGCGTTGCAAGGTGAAACGCCTTTCACTGTAGGTGCGCACCTGGCCTTGTAGGACGGCGCTGTAAATCGGGTCAGTGAATTCTCTAAGTTCCGGCCATATCTGGTGTGCAGGCTGTCCGAAAGCGTGCGGATGCTTGTGGCCGGCGAGCAACGCGAAGCCGTTGTTGTAGATCTGCGTCAGTTGCGAGCCCCACAGCAGCAACATCGGCATGGGCGAGTGAATCACGATGTCCACCGCAGTACGCAGGCTCTGCGGCCAAGTGCCAGCGGCGCCCAACGGGCTGCGACTCCAGTCGGTGCGGGCAATCAGAGCCTGGGCGTCATCAGTGTTCGGTACAGCGTTCATCGTTGGATCCTGAGGTTCGGTCGGTGAGGCGGCGTCTACTATGCTTGCAGAACGGTAGACGCTATGGGGCCGGGCGCGTCACGCGGCGGCTCATTTCGATAATTCAATGCTTCGCGGGTGTTTTTTGCCATGGAAATCGATGCACTGTTAACTCAACTGGCCAGCAAACACGGCTCGGATCTGTTTCTGTCGACGGGCGCGCCACCCAGCGCACGTTTCGACGGCGTACTGACCGCGTTGAGCGATCAGCCGTTCAAACCCGGTGAAGTGGCTGCCATCGCCACCTCTTTGATGGACGCCGAGCAGCGCCGCGAGTTCGAACGGGATCTGGAAATGAACCTGGCGATCTCGCGTACCGGCGTCGGACGTTTCCGGGTGAACATCTTTAAACAGCGTAACGACGTATCGCTCGTAATCCGAAACGTGAAGCTGGACATTCCACGCTTTGAAGATCTGAAGTTACCGGCGGTGTTACTCGAGACGGTGATGCTCAAGCAAGGCCTGATATTGATTGTCGGGGCGACCGACTCTGGAAAATCCACCACGCTTGCGGCGCTGATCGATCACCGAAACCGTCACAGCACCGGGCATATCGTCACCATTGAAGACCCGATCGAGTACATCCACCGCCACCAGCGCTCGATCATCAACCAGCGGGAAGTCGGGGTCGATACTCGCAGTTTCCATGCAGCACTGAAAAACACCCTGCGCCAAGCGCCGGACGTGGTCATGATCGGCGAAATCCGCGACCGGGAAACAATGGAACACGCGTTGGCGTTCGCCGAGACCGGGCATCTGGTGTTGTCGACTTTGCATGCGCATAACGCCAGTCAGGCGCTGGAGCGGATCATCAATATGTTTCCCGAGGAACACCGGCCGCAGTTGTTGCATGCGTTGGCCAATAACCTCAAGGCATCTGTTTCACAGCGACTGGTCAAGACGCTGGATGGGCAAAGGCGCGCAGTGGTTGAAGTCATGCTCGGTACTCCGACCATTGCCGATTTGATTCGCCGTGATGAACTGGGGGAACTCAAAAATGTTATGGAGAAATCCACCGAGTCAGGCATGCAAACGTTTGATATTGCGTTGTATCGATTAGTGGTGGCGGGCGCTATTAGTGATATGACGGCGTTGGAATATGCCGACTCAAATAATAATCTGAGAGTGAAGCTCAAACTCCATACCGAATCGGTCGGTGCAAATAAACAACCTCCCGAGGCCTGGGATCTTCTTTGAATTGGTTTTTCCGCACGTTCGACCTCATCTGAAATTTCATTTAATTGAATAATGGTTGAGGCTTGTTTTGTTCTGAGTAGGATTGGCTTCGATGATATAAATACTCGTAGTCAAGGGGCTCAAATGAAAGTTAGGTACAGTGCGAACCGCTATGCAATGGATTTTCTTTTATGTGCAGAGGCGGATGGCAAAGAGCGCAATTTAATTGCCTCAATGTTGAAAAAGTATACGGAAGGTCGCGAAGATGATGAGGCATTTTCCATGGTTGGCTCAACACTGCCTTTGGTAGTTGGCTCATCGTTGGAGTATGTGCATACACCTGTCAGAAAGATGCTGCTTGAGCTTGCGAATACAGAAATACTCAATAATCAATTTTCTTCACCCCATGAGTTTTATCGTGTGGAGATCGCCGCGAATGGTCATCTTGAAGCTATCGGGCCGATCGACAGGGTCGACATAACGGCGGCTTTGGCCAATAACCCGGACTTGTCCGAGCGCCTAAGCAGTCTGGCTGAGTTGATAAGGGAGGTAGGGCCGGAGATCTGCCTCGCTCCGGTCGTCAGGTACCAGCATTGGTTGAACTTTCACGGTCTTGTTATGCCGCAAACTATTGCTCAACTGAAAAATCTGCTGTTTTTCCTTGAGTGGTCGTGGCCTGCTTCTGACGACTTGGGAAACTATTGGGAACAGATAGCGGGTGGTGATGAAAGTACACCGGCTTTGACCGTTCCTCAATACGAGGAAATTCGAGCAGTTACCGCGCAACTATTGCCAGATGGGCAAAGCCTGTTGGACACCCTTTACCAAAATCGTGAAGCTGACCTTGTCGTAGACAAAGACGGTGCAAACGTTAATCAGGTGTTAGCAGGATTGCTGGCTGGAGACTATTCTCAAACACTCGCCACACATTACATTAATAAGTTGGACTGGTGCGGTGCGGGTGAGACTGAAACTGTTCATGAGGACGACCTCGCACAACTGCTTGCCACTGCACTCATACTGGATATTGACCCATCGTTGGGCAGCCAAGGGGAGCGCAATCACGTAGGCAATTATGATATCTATGCCCCCGTCATGGCTGCTGATCAAACCATTGAGACCGTTCGTTTCGGTTTGGAACAATGCCTCGTCGACGGTGGGCGAGTGTCCATTGAAACATCCTGTCTGGCTTCGCATTTGTTGTTGGCCTTCATGGCGCCCGCGCTATTGGTCAAAGATCTGCCGCAGAGTCTGTTGGTGGGGTCAATACATTGGTTGACGCTGACACAGGCAGTCGCACTGATCGAGATGAATGTCAAAGGCGCTTCACGCTTCATGACTTACGAGCAAGTCATGAAGTTTACGGATATGCAGTCGATTTGCCCGACCTTCGGGCAACTGCAGGGCATCGCCGCTATTGATCCAGTGATTGACTGGGCATTAATCAATGAAGTAATCAATCATGAGGCATTGGCGGATCCTTCCCAAAAAGCACACGATCAAGCTTTGTCCGCATACGAAAACTACATGGTTGAACTGGAAGTTGCGGGAAGGGCATTTTCCACACCGTTGCCAAGCCGGAAGAAAATTGCACTGGCCGCGCTATTGAAAGTGGCACCCGGTTGCGATTTTCTGGAAAAGAGAGTGCTTCGTCCTTATCAGGACCGATCGTTGTTATTTCTGACGTCGCCACTTGATTTATACATTGAAGGCCGTTTGACCAATGACTGGAGTTTTCCAGATGATCTTCGTATTTTTGACCGGTATCCACAATTTAAAGCGCTGCCTTTAAATCAAAATATCTTTACAGCCAAGGTGCGGGAGTATCATGGCGATATCAATCAGGCTGTCTTCAATAGTATAAAACTTGGGTTGTCGGCGATGCCGTACGCTCATCGCAGAATATTTGAAACAAATGAATTGAGTTTTTTCACTGTTCGCTCGTTTGTGGGTGAGGAGAAATTTTTCGGCGACCCTGGTTTTACCGGCGGTAACGCAAGTCCCCCCGTATGGATGGAAACGCAGCGTAAGAGGGACCAAGCCACCGGGCGCTATGGCATTATTTTGTATGTTGCCATCGGTGAGGATGAGTATCTTTGCTATGAGATATTTTATTTGTCGGGAAGGTTTCAGCTTAACCAAAAGTTGGGGAGCATCATTTGGCGAGCGAAAGCGGATCAGGCGCCCGCCAGGTTGGAGTTTGGCGGGAAACTGGATGATTATTTACCCGCTACGCGCTGGTACGATTATCCACTTGATTTCAACGCCTATACAAAAAATGCAGAATCGAGCACTGGCGCGCTGGTGGATTCTATAGTCGACAAATTAGGCAGCCTTGCTGCGCCAGAGTTACTTTCCAATACCAAGATCAGCGGGTATCAATATTTTATCGATTCACATGCCAAAAAAATTGCTCAATTTATTGTCGATCATCACTCGGTCGCGACAATAGAAGAACTGACGATGGCGGCCACTGAATTGACTGCGAGCGAGGCGTCAGAAGAAAACAGAGAAAAAGTGCTTGGATATATCATCGACCTGGCTATTCCCTTTAAAAAATGTATTGAAGACATTTCTACCGGAGACCGGGACAAAATCGAGGAGGGGGCTTGGGGGTGTGCACTCGATGCGCTCGGCCTGATTGCCGCGGTATTGGGTGTTCCGGCGAAATTACTGAGTATTGCTTCGAAGTCTACTTCTCTGGTGACCAAAGCCGCCAAGCTGGCCAAGTACGGATTGACATTCGCGGTAGCCAATCTCAATCCATTGGACGGATTGCCAAGCACGGCGTATCGAGGCTCGAAGTTCATTTTCAAAAGCGGTCTGCAACTCAGTGGTGAAGGGCTGAAACTGGTCGAAAAGGCCAGCTATAAACTGCGCCGGCTAAGTGGCAAAGCCAAATCCTACGACCTGCTTCAATGCACTCGCAGAACACCACTGGAGCTAGGCTCGTGGCGCCCGCGCAGCAATAGTGTCGAGGCCCTGGAGGTGTGTGTAATACGTCGGAACAAAAACGTTTTTGCCGTTAATCGTCAAGGTAGGGCGTGGGGTAAACGCTTGGCAAACTTCACCTTTGTACGGGCTCGGACACTTCCAGGCAGGCTGAGCAGAGCACTTCCGGTAAGTTTTGCTCGCCAGATCATTCAACGGAGCCTGCCTGCCGTGGTCAATAAAGTCGATCATGCACTGTCGGTGTTGGCAGCGACTCAGTTCAATCGGGAAACGGAAATGATCCTTAACCTGTTCTTAGGTTCGGGAAAGACCCGTGAAAAATTCGAGTCCTTTTTACAGGTGGTCAAACTGGATGTGGGTAACATCGCAGTCAGGAATTTCGTTCTGAGCTCTGTTCCCCTGAGTGCTGATCTCCTCAATTTGAGTCCGGACAACTACAACTCATGGAAGCAGTTAGGTGGCATAAACGATCAACCATTCATAGACGTTGCCAGTCAGCATCTGGTTGAACGATTCACCTCGGCAAACTCCAATTACGGCGAAATTGCCGATGATCTGATACACGAATTTTTTCAAGCCAGAGTGAATAAAATCGATGCTGCGACGGCGCTCACAGGTATTTCAGGCCATTCCGGCGTGAACGTTGCACCCTTGTTGGACTTGGCCAGAGGTCGCCTGCTTAAAGACGACAGTCGCTACTTTGATAGTCGCCGGGCGACGCTTAATGCGGATTCCTATGCCATGGCGGTTGCACTGCTCAGCCAACTGGTTACGCATGAGGCGTTGGCGAAGGACAATTTGTACACCATTATCTCGGCGCTCGATAATTTCGCACAAACACCGATAGACATTGAGGTTCTGGTAGACCTGAACCCCAATGTTTTCGAAACGCCGATTATCAGCGCCTGACTGCGCATCACGTCATCTAGCTAGTCACGTAGCTCTGGACAATCGCGAAACAGCGCAAGCGCTTCAGGATTGGCCAGAGCATCCGTGTTTTTCACCGGTTGGCCGTGCACCACGTTTCTAACGGCCAACTCGACGACCTTGCCGCTAATGGTGCGCGGTATGTCGGTGACGGCGATAATTTTTGTCGGTACATGGCGAGGCGTTGTATTGGCGCGAATCACTTCACGGATCTGCCGTTGCAGCGCTTCATCTAGTGTGGCTTCGTCTTTTAAACGGACAAACAGTACGACTCGCACATCGTCCTGCCATTGTTGGCCGATGACCACGCTATCCAGTACTTCAGAGACTTTTTCCACTTGGCGATAGATTTCTGCAGTGCCTATCCGCACGCCGCCGGGATTAAGCACCGCGTCCGATCGACCGTGAATCAACATCGCTCCGTGGGGCAACTCTTCAGCGTAATCACCCTGCGCCCAAACACCGTGAAACAGATTGAAATAGGACTGCCGCAGTTTTTCGCCATCCGCATCATTCCAAAGGCCAACGGGCATCGCGGGGAAGTGGCGTGTACACACCATCTCACCTTTTTCGCCGATCACCGCTTGGCCATCGTCGTTCCACACTTCGACTGCCATTCCCAGACTCTTGCCCATCATTTCGCCGCGCCGCACGGGCGACATCGGGTTGCCATTGACGAAGCACGAAACAATGTCGGTACCCCCGGACATGGAGCTCAGGCACACGTCGGGTTTGACGTCGCGGTAGACGAAGTCGTAACTGCGTGGCGCCAGTGCCGAGCCAGTGCAAAGCAACGTTTTCAGGCTGCTCAAATCGTGGCTCTCGCGGGGTTTTACACCGTTGCTTTCGAGCGCGGCGAGGAATTTCGGACTGGTGCCGAAAACGCTGATGCGTTCATCGTCGATCAGATCCAGCAAGCGTTCGTTGTCGGGCTGAAACGGTGAGCCGTCGTACAACACCACTGCGCTACCGACGGCCAGCGCGGACACCAGCCAGTTCCACATCATCCAGCCGCAGGTCGTGTAGTAGAACAACCGGTCGCCGGAACCTAGATCGACGTGCAGGCCATGTTCTTTAACGTGTTGCAGCAAAACGCCGCCGGTACCGTGGATGATGCATTTCGGCACACCGGTGGTGCCGCTGGAATACAACACGTAGAGCGGATGGGCGAAAGGCACCGGTATAAAAAACGGCTCGCCGCCAGTCACGTAAAAGTCATCCCATAGCGTGACGTTTGCCTGGGTGTGGTAATCCTCGGCGCGGGTATGTGGTCGCGCGTACGGTACGACAATCAACTGTTGCAACGTCGGCAACTGTTCGAGGATTTCATTGAGCTTGGAGGTCTGGTCGATTTCGTTACCGGCATATCGGTAGCCCGCGCAGGTGATCAATACTTTCGGTTCAATCTGCCCGAAACGATCAATCACGCCATGGGTACCGAAATCGGGCGACGAGCACGACCAGATGGCACCGAGACTGGTGGTGGCCAACATCGCCACCAGCGTCTGCCAGGTGTTGGGCATACACGCGGCAACACGATCGCCGCTGACGACCCCGGCGGCTTGCAGGCTGGCTTGAAATCCGGCGACCTGTTGCGCCAGTTCGGCCCAGGTCAGTTGTTCACGCTGGCCATTTTCAGCCACCGCAACAACGGCGACGGCATCGTCGCGACGGCGCAGCAGGTGCTCGGCGAAATTCAATGTGGCGCCCGGAAACCATTCCGCGCCGGGCATTTTTGCGCCTTCACGCAGCACCGCATCAGGTTGCGTATGGAAGCGGATATCGAAGAAATCAACGATGGCTTGCCAGAATTCAGGGCGCTGCTCGACGCTCCATTGGTGCAGGTCGGCGTAGCTGTCGAGGTGCAAGCCATGACGCTGATTGATCGAGCGGCGGAAGGTGTCCATCCGCGATTGGGCAATACGGGTGGCATCGGGTTGCCAAAGGATGTCGGACATGGATTGCCTCTTGTTTTGGTGTTCGCAAACGATGTTCAGGTAATAGACCGCTAACTGTAGGAGTGAGCCTGCTCGCGATGGCTCAATCGCAGTCACACATTTGTCGACTGAGACACTGCCATCGCGAGCAGGCTCACTCCTACAGGGTCACTGCGCTAGCCAGCCACCATCAATATTCCATGCCGCCCCACGTACTTGGCTGCCTGCCTCACTGCACAAAAACAGCACCAGCTCACCCAGATGCTGCGGCGTCACAAACTCCAGCGACGGTTGCTTTTCGGCCAGCAAATCGTGCTGCGCCTGCTGTGGATCAACACCCTTGGCCGCGCGATCATCGATCTGCTTCTGCACCAGCGGCGTCAACACCCAGCCCGGGCAGATCGCGTTGCAGGTGACGTTACTGGTCGCGGTTTCCAGGCCGACCACTTTGGTCAAACCAATCACGCCATGCTTGGCCGCAACATACGCCGCTTTGCCCGTCGAGCCGACCTGGCCGTGCACGGACGCAATGTTGATGATCCGGCCCCAACCCTTGGTGCGCATGCCCGGCAAGCTCAGGCGAGTGCTGTGAAATACCGACGACAGATTGATCGCAATAATCGAATCCCAGCGCTCCACCGGAAACTCTTCTACCGCCGCGACATGCTGGATGCCGGCATTGTTGACCAGAATGTCCACGCCACCGAACTCGCGCTTGGCGTAGGCGATCATGTCGGCGATCTGCGCCGGGTCGCTGACATCGGCGGGGTGATGGCCGACCTTGCCGCCGAACTGGCCGACTTCGGCAATCACGGCGGAGGCATCACCGAAGCCGTTGAGAATCAGATTGGCGCCGGCCTTGGCCAGGCTCAGCGCGATGCCCAGACCGATGCCGCTGGTGGAACCTGTAACCAGTGCGGTTTTGCCCGTAAGAGTGGTCATGAATACCTCACACAATGCCAGTGGCGTAGAAAGTGCCGATCACTACGAAAACCGCGAGGGTCTTGATCAGCGTAATACAGAAAATGTCTTTATAGGCTTCACGGTGGGTCAGGCCGGTGACCGCGAGCAGCGTGATTACCGCGCCGTTGTGCGGCAGCGTGTCCATGCCGCCACTGGCCATCGCGGCCACGCGGTGCAGCACTTCCAGCGGAATATTCGCCGCATGGGCCGCTGCGATAAATTGCTCGGACATCGCCGCCAACGCAATGCTCATGCCGCCGGAAGCAGAGCCGGTGATACCGGCCAGCAGGGTCACGGTAATCGCTTCATTGACCAGCGGATTGGGAATGCCTTTGAGCCAGTCTGCCAGCACCAGAAAACCAGGCAGGGACGCGATCACGGCACCAAAGCCGTATTCCGAAGCAGTGTTCATCGCCGCCAGTAACGCACCGCTGACCGCACTTTTGCTGCCTTCGGCAAGTTTGCTGCGAATCGCTTTAAAGCCGAACGCGAGCACCATCAGAATGCCCACCAACAATGCGGCCTGAACCGCCCAGATCGCCGTCAATTTGGCGATTTCGGTGGTGACCGGCGTGGCCATGCCCGGCAACGCGAGGCTGTGGGTTTTGCCGTACCACTGCGGAATCCACTGGGTGAACAGCAGGTTCATGATGCCCACCGCGAGCAGCGGCGACAGCGCGATCCACGGATTAGGCAGCTTCAGATCTTCAGCAGTCTCCGGTTCGTTACGCAGGTCGGTGCCGTAACCTTCGCCAGCCCGTTGCGCCTTGTTGCGCTGACGCTGCAGAAACAGCATGCCGGCGCAGAACACGAAAATCGTACCGATCAGACCCAGCCAAGGCGCGGCCCACGCGGTGGTGTTGAAGAAGGTGCTGGGGATGATGTTCTGGATTTGCGGGGTGCCGGGCAGGGCGTCCATGGTGAAGGAAAACGCGCCGAGGGCGATGGTCGCCGGAATCAGCCGTTTGGGAATATTGCTCTGGCGGAACATCTCCGCCGCAAACGGGTAAACGGCAAACACCACCACGAACAGCGAAACGCCGCCGTAAGTGAGCAGGGCGCAGACCAGTACGATGACCAGCATCGCCTGTTTGGTGCCGAGGAGTTTGATCGCGGCGGCGACGATCGAACGTGAGAAACCGGACAGTTCGATCAGCTTGCCGAACACGGCGCCGAGCAGAAATACAGGGAAATAGAGTTTGATGAACCCGACCATTTTCTCCATGAACACCCCGGTGAACGCAGGGGCGACGGCGGAAGGGTCGGTGAGGAGGACGGCGCCGAGCGCGGCGATCGGGGCAAAAAGGATAACGCTGTAGCCACGGTAAGCGGCGAGCATCAGCAGCGCGAGGGCTGCCAAGGCAATGATCACACTCATGGTGTGTCTCTCCGGAGTTGTTATTTTTGTGGGTGGTGCGGTGTGGGAGAGGGTATAGCCAGATTTGTGCCAGGTGTTTAAGTCATTGAAATATATGTGTTTGTCGTAATAATTGGCGCCAACTTATGAAGTATTGTCTCTTTTTTGAGATGGTCGCTGTCTGTGAGGGCCTCTTCGTGAGCAAGCCCACTCCCACCTTTGAAATGCATTCCCCTGTGGGAGTGGGCTTGCTCACGAAGCTTTTGATCTTGTCTTATTAGGGAGATAAATATCTCTTAAATGAGACTATGCAACGCCCAGCGCCACCATTTTCTTATATAACGTCGAGCGCCCAAGCCCGAGCCGAGCCGCCGCCTCCGGCACTTTCCCCGCACATTGCGCAAGTGCGGCCTCAATCAATTGCCGATCAAACCGCTCCCGCGCTTGAGCAAATGTCTCCTCACTTGGCGCTTCAAGTGTGGGCGCCGACGTACGCTCAACCGGGCTCAGCGGCCCGATTGCTGCACGAATGTCACTCTCCGTCAGCATCAAGTCATCACTGAGCAACGCCGCGCGCTCGAGCACGTTGCGCAACTCGCGAATATTCCCCGGCCAGGCATGCTGCCCAAGCAGATCCAGCGCATCGCGGTGCAGCTCATGCTGACTGCGCAGTTCCTCCAGAATCGCCTCAATGAGCGCCGGCAAATCATCAAGACGCTCACGCAACGGCGGCACTTGAATCGGCAGGACATTGAGGCGGTAATACAAATCGGCACGGAACTCACCGCGTTTGATCGCCGCTTGCAAATCGGTCGAAGTGGCAGCGATCACCCGCACATCGCTCTGAATCACCTCGTTCGAGCCTACCGGTTCAAATTCCTTTTCCTGCAAAACCCGCAGCAGTTTGCTTTGCAGCGGCAGCGGCATGTCGCCGATCTCGTCAAGAAACAACGTGCCGCCCTGGGCGATTTGCAATTTGCCGGTGCGGCCCTTGCGGTCGGCGCCGGTGAACGCGCCCGGCGCTGTGCCGAAGAATTCCGCTTCCAGCAGCGCTTCAGGAATCGCCGCGCTGTTGATGCTGACGAACGCCTTGTGCGCACGCGGCGAAGCACTGTGAATGGCCTGCGCCAACAACTCTTTGCCGGTGCCGGTTTCACCGAGCAGCAACACCGGCGACTCGGCACTCGCGCTGCGACGTGCGCGGCGTTTGACTTCAAGGCTGGCGGCGCTGGTACCGATGAAGTGGGCGAAGTTGTATTTAGTCTGCCGTGCGCGCAGCAGTGAACGGGTCGAGGCCAATTCTTCCTGCATGCTCAGGTAGCGCTTGAGCATCGGCGATAGCGTGCGCAACTCGTCGAACAGGGCGAAACCGATGGCGCCAATGACTGTGCCGGCGTCGTCATGGATCGGCAGGCGCATAACGACCAGCGGTTCTTTTGGCGTGTCTTGCATGTCGAGCAGGATCGGCCGCCCGGTGCGCACCACTTCGCGCAGCAGGCTGCCGGGGATCACGCTTTCGCAGGGCTTGCCGATGGCGCCTTCAGCGGAGTCGAGGCCAAATCGGCGCGCGTAACGCTCATTCATCCAGACGATATTGGCATCACGATCAACGATCACCGTGCCTTCGCTGGACTGCTCGATGATCTCGAACAACGAGCGGATCGCCAGCGTGCGCACGCGTTGGTAGTCCTTGAGGCTTTCGGTGGTGTTCATGGGGTGGATCCTGGATGTTCTAGTTTTCTGTGCTGGCCTCTTCGCGGGCAAGCCTTGCTCCTACAGAATTCGCGTTATCTGTAGGAGCAAAGCTTGCTCGCGATGGCCGCGACGCGGTTTTTTAAGCTAAAACGCCTACCCCGGATGCGCCGCCGCCAACAGCTCTTTGGTATACGGATGCTGCGGTGAATCAAACACATCATGACTGGCGCCGCGCTCGACCACTTTGCCGTCCTTGATCACGATCATGTCGTGCGCCAAGGCGCGCACCACCGCCAGATCATGGCTGATGAACAGGTAGGTCAAACCGTGCTTTTCCTGCAAATCGCGGAGGAGGGCGACCACTTGTTTCTGCACGGTTCGATCCAGCGCAGAGGTGGGCTCATCCAGCAAAATCAGCGCCGGTTTCAGCACCAGCGCCCGCGCGATGGCAATACGCTGACGCTGACCACCGGAAAACTCATGAGGGTAACGATGACGGCTTTCCGGGTCGAGACCGACTTCCTTGAGCACACGGATCACTTGCGCATCGCATTCATCGGCGGTGGATTCGCAATGCACCTCCAGACCTTCGCTGATGATCTGCGCCACGGACATGCGCGGGCTGAGGCTGCCAAACGGATCCTGAAACACCACCTGCATCTGCCGCCGCCATGGCCGCAGTTGCTTCTGGTTGAGCCCGTCGAGCGCTTCGCCCTGAAAACGGATGCTGCCTTCGGAGTCGAGCAAGCGCAGAATCGCCTGACCCAGCGTTGATTTGCCCGAACCGGACTCGCCGACGATTCCCAAGGTTTTGCCACGCTGAATGGTCAGGCTGATACCGTCCACTGCGCGCAAATACTGCTTGCGCTGAAACAGACCGCCGCCCAAGGCAAAATCGACCCGCAGATCCTCGACTTCCAGCACGTTCTCGCGCTCATCGCGGGGCAGCGCTTCGCCCTCGGGCTCGGCGTTGAGCAAGACGCAGCTGTACGGATGCCTCGGTTCGGTAAACAAAATCTCGCACGGCGCCTGCTCGACAATTTCCCCGGCCTTCATCACGCAAACCCGCTGGGCGATGCTGCGCACCAGATTCAGATCGTGGCTGATCAGCAGCAGCGACATGCCGAGGCGTTGTTGCAGGGATTTGAGTAGCAGCAGGATCTTGCGCTGCACCGTCACGTCCAGCGCTGTCGTCGGTTCGTCGGCGATCAGCAGTTCCGGTTCGCACGCCAGCGCCATGGCGATCATCACCCGCTGCCGTTGCCCGCCAGACAATTGATGCGGATAAGCCTTGAGGCGCTCTTCAGGCTTTTTGATGCCAACCAGTTGCAGCAATTCCAGAATGCGCGACTGCGCCGCTTTGCCGCCGAGGCCACGGTGCAGCAGCAGGGTTTCGCCGATCTGTTTTTCGATGGTGTGCAGTGGATTGAGCGAGGTCATCGGCTCTTGGAAAATCATCGCAATGCGATTGCCGCGCAGTTCACGCAAGACTTTGGGGTCAGCGCCGACCAGTTCCTGGCCGCGATAACGAATGCTACCGGTAGTGCGGGCATCGCATTCGGGGAGCAATTGCAGGATCGAATGCGCCGTCACCGATTTGCCCGAACCCGACTCGCCGACCAGCGCCAGGCACTCGCCGGGGCGGATGTCCAGACACAGGTTGCGCACCACGGTCTGGTCATTGAAGGCGACGTTGAGGTCGCGGATTTCGATCAGGTTGTCAGTCATCGTCAATCTCTGCTTCAAGAGCGTGGGTCGAAGGCGTCTCGCAACGCTTCGCCGATAAACACCAGCAACGACAGAATCAGTGCCAAGGTGAAAAACGCCGTCAAACCTAACCATGGCGCCTGCAGATTCTGTTTGCCCTGACCGATCAGTTCACCCAGCGAAGCGCTGCCGGCAGGCATGCCAAAACCGAGAAAATCCAGCGCGGTCAGGGTAGAAATTGCACCGGTCAGAATAAACGGCAGATAGCTCAACGTGGCGTTCATCGCGTTGGGCAGGATGTGCCGGACAATCACTTTGCGATCAGTCAGCCCCAAGGCCCGCGCGGCTTTGACGTATTCCAGATTGCGTCCACGCAGGAACTCGGCGCGCACTACATCGACCAGTGCCAGCCACGAAAACAGCGCCATGATCCCTAGCAGCCACCAGAAATTCGGCTCAACGAAACCGGACAGAATGATCAGCAGATACAACACCGGTAATCCCGACCAGACTTCCAGCAGGCGTTGCCCGATCAAGTCGACCCAGCCGCCGTAATAGCCTTGCAGCGCACCGGCCGCAATGCCGATCAGTGCACTGACAAACGTCAGCATCAACGCAAACAGAATCGACACGCGGGCGCCGAAAATCACTCGGGCCAGTACGTCCCGCGCCTGATCGTCGGTGCCCAGCCAGTTCACCGTTGTCGGTGGGCTCGGCGCCGGTTTGTTGAGGTCGTAATTGGGCGTGTCATCGCTGAACGGAATCGGCGGGAACAGCAGCCAGCCACCGTCCTTGCGGATCAGATTCTGCACATACTCGCTACGATAATCGGCCTGAAACGGTAGTTGCCCGCCGAACTCCTGCTCGGTGTGACGCTTGAACACCGGGAAGTACCATTCACCCTGATAGCTGACCATCAGCGGTTTGTCGTTGGCGATCAACTCGCCGCCCAACGTCAGCGCAAACAGACCGATAAACAACCACAACGACCACCAGCCGCGACGGTTTTTCTTGAAACGCTCGAAGCGGCGACGGCCCAACGGCGAAAACTTGAACATCAAGCGTTCCTCGCGGCGAAGTCGATGCGCGGATCCACCAGCGTGTAGCAGAGGTCGCCAATCAGTTTTATCAGGAGGCCGAACAGGGTGAAGATGAACAGCGAACCGAATACCACCGGATAGTCGCGGGAGACGGCCGCTTCGTAGCTCATGCGCCCGAGACCGTCGAGGGAGAAGATCACTTCGATCAACAACGAACCGGCAAAGAACACGCTGATGAACGCTTGAGGAATGCCTGACACCACCAGCAGCATCGCGTTACGAAATACATGCCCATAGAGCACGCGTCGCTCGCTCAAGCCTTTGGCCCGGGCAGTCACCACGTACTGGCGAGTGATTTCGTTGAGGAACGAGTTTTTGGTCAGAATCGTCAGCGTGGCGAATCCGCCGATCACCAGCGCCGTCACTGGCAACACCAAGTGCCAGAAATAGTCGGCGATCTTGCCCATGGTCGACAGCGACTCAAAGTTATCCGAGACCAGTCCGCGCACCGGGAACCAGTTCAGCGAGGTTCCGCCAGCAAACACCACGATCAGGAACATAGCGAACAGAAACGCAGGCATCGCGTAACCAATGATGATTGCAGTGCTGCTCCAGATATCGAAATGACTGCCGTGGTGCACGGCTTTGCGGATGCCCAGCGGAATCGATACCAGATAGGTGATGAGCGTCGCCCAAAGCCCTAGGGAAATGGTCACCGGCATTTTTTCGAGGATGAGGTCGGTCACCGTGGCGCCGCGAAAGAAGCTCTTGCCGAAGTCCAGTTGTGCGTAATTCTTCAGCATCAGCCACAGCCGTTCATGCGCGGGTTTGTCGAAGCCGTACTGTTTTTCGATGTCCTTGATCAGTTGCGGGTCGAGGCCGCGACTGGCGCGCGATGTACTGCTAATGGCTTCACTGGCACCACCACCGACATTGCCGCCGCCGATGCCTTGCAAGTGAGCGATGGCCTGTTCAACCGGGCCACCGGGCGCCGCCTGAATGATCACGAAATTGACCAGCAGAATGATCACCAGTGTCGGAATGATCAGCAGCAGACGCCGCAGTATGTAACCCCACATCAGTGCGGCCCTCCGGGTTTGCCACGTCCGATTTTCTCGGCCGTCATCTGTTGGTTGGTCAGCGGTGTGCTGCTGATTTCCCACCAACTCTCGATCGCTTCGTCATTGCTCGCTTGCACCGCCGGCATGCCGAAGCGGTTCCACCAGACCGTCGAGGTGCCAGGCGGGTAATAGTTGGGAATCCAGTAGTAATTCCATTGCAGCACCCGATCCAGTGCGTGGGCGTAATGCAGCATGTCGGATTGTGTCGAGGCGCGGATCAGGCCGTTGATCAGCGTATCGACGGCCGGATTTTTCAGCACCATGTAATTGTTGGCACCGGGATCGTTGGCCGAGGCCGAGCCGAAATAGTTGAGCAGCTCGCCGCCGGGGGAAGTGCTCACCGGGTAGCCGGTGACGATCATGTCGTAGTCGCGGCTCATCAGGCGATTGACGTATTGCGAGGAATCGATGCGGCGGATATTGAGGTCGATGCCGATTTGTTTCAGCGTGCGTTTATAAGGCAGCAGCAAGCGATCCATGCCGTTCTGGCTGACCAGAAAAGTGAAGCTCAGTGGCTCGCCCTCGGCATTGACCAACTGATCGCCATCCGGTTTCCAGCCAGCCTGTTCCAGCAGCTGCAAGGCTTGCAGCTGTTTATCGCGGATCATCCCGCTGCCGTCGGTTTTCGGCGCTTCGAACACTTGGCTGAAGACTTCATCAGGCACCTGGCCACGCAGCGGTTCAAGGATCTGCAGCTCCTGCGCATCGGGCAGTTTTGACGCCGCGAGCTCAGTGTTGGAAAAGTAGCTTTGCTGGCGAATGTACAGGTTGCGCATCATCTGCCGGTTGCTCCACTCGAAATCCCAGAGCATGGCCAATGCCTGACGCACACGACGATCCTGGAACATCGGCTTCTGCAGATTGAACACAAAACCTTGCGCCGATTGCGGCGCCTCAGTGGCCAAATGAGCCTTTTGCAGGCGCCCGTCACTCAATGCCGGGCTGTCGTAACCGATCGAGTAACCGGTGGCCGAGAACTCGCGGTTATAGTCATAAGCGCCACCGCGCAGCACCTGGCGGGCGACGTCGGTGTCGCCGAAATACTCGATGCTGAAGTGATCGAAGTTGTACAAGCCTCGGCTGACCGGCAGATCCTTGCCCCACCAGTTGGCATTGCGTTCAAAAGTGATACTGCGTCCGGAGTCGACCTTGCCGACGCGATACGGGCCGCTGCCCAATGGCGCTTCATAGCCGCCACCGCCAGCGAAGTCACGGGTCTTCCACCAATGCTCGGGAAACACCGGCAGAGTGGCGATATCCAGTGGCAGAGTGCGGTTTTCATTGCTCTTGAAATCGAATCGCACCGTCAGCGGCGCTTCGATTTCGACGCCTTTGACGTCGGCGAATTGCGTGCGATAGCGCAGGCTGCCTTGGGTCATCAACAAATCGTAGGTGTAGCGCACGTCCTCGGCGGTGATCGGCGTACCGTCGGCAAAACGCGCTTTCGGATTGATGAGGAAGCGCAAGGACAACCCATCGTCAGCGCGCTCGATTTTTTGCGCGACGAGGCCGTAGACGGTGTAAGGCTCATCCATCGAGCGCTGCGCCAGCGGCGAATAGAGCATGCCGTCGATCTGGGTGACGCCAATGCCTTTGTCTATATAAGGAAGGACATGGTCGAAATGGCCGATCTCGATCGCCGAGCGGCGCATCGTTCCGCCCTTGGGCGCCTGTGGATTGGCGTAGTCGAAGTGGCTGAACCCGGCGGGGTATTTCGCCGGTTCGCCATAAACAGTCAATGCATGTTGCGGTGCCGCGCTCACACCTACGGCGCTCAACAGCAGCGTCACGGCAGTGAACATCAATGTGGGGAAAGCCAGTCGCATTGTCAGCCTTAGAGCCGGGTGATCGATAAGCGTAATTTGTACGCGAGCAACGCGCGGCTCGCCAGCCGTATCGTGTAACTGAAACACAACGGCCCACCAAAAGGCGGGCCGTTATGTTTCATTCAATGCGAAGGATCAGTCCTGACGGCTGGTCACTTCCAGCAGGTGATAACCGAACTGGGTTTTCACCGGGCCTTGCACGGTGTTGACCGGTGCGCTGAATACTACGGTGTCGAATTCCTTGACCATCTGGCCAGGACCGAACGAACCGAGGTCGCCGCCCTGACGGCTGGAAGGGCAGGTGGAGTTGGCCTTGGCCACTTCGGCGAAATCAGCACCGGCTTCGATCTGGGCTTTGAGTTCGTTGCACTTGTCTTCGCTGGCAACAAGGATGTGACGGGCAGTGGCTTTAGGCATGGGGAAAATCTCCAATCAATATCAGTAAAGTGCGGAGCCTACCGGATTCAGTGGGCGATTTCTCGGCAAAGTTCCGTTTGCGTGACGCGGCAACTTCACAGGTTAGCTGCCTGCAGGCGGCGGGCATGCGCCACGTAGAGTTCGATCGGATCCGGTGATACTGCGCGCAAGGCGCTTGCGCTACGCAGAATGGACAGATGGTCAAACGGGTAGTCCGAACGGATCACTTTCCCCAGGTGAGAACTGAAGCGGCCGACAAATCCGTCGTTTTGCCCAGCGTCTTTTTTGAAGTATCTGGCCAGGTTTCGGCAGATGTGCTCCACCGGATCGAGCGTTGGCTGACTGTGATCCGGCAACGTGCCGCTCCAGGAATAGTAACGAACATCATTGACCGACTCTTGCCCTTGGCCGCCCCAACTGTCGGGCAGGCCCTGAGGATATTTTTCGTTGAAGCGGCCAACGCCTTGCGTCGTCAAGGCGCCAAGCGCAGCGATCGCATTCTGCGGCATGGCTATGCGGCCACTGAGCACCGACAAAAAATCGGCAAACAACGTGACGACGGTCTGCGCGACTTTTTCTGGCAGTTGTCCGGGAATCAGTGCTTCACGCAACACATCGGCCAATTCCGAACCCTGGTTGGGGCCACTCACCGATGTCACGGAAGCGACGGCGTGTGGGGCAAGCGCCGCAGCGTATCGGGCGGCGAGTGCGCCCTGACTGTGCCCGATCAGATTGACTTTGCTCGAATCGGTACCCCTGAGCACCCGGTCGATTTGCTGCAACAATTGTTCACCGCGCATTTCGTTGTCATGGGTGGCTGAAAGATGCGGCACAAACACTCGGCAGCCGACAGCCTGAAGTGCTTTCTTGACGTCGTGGAAGAGTTCGAAGGAGCCAATACGCTCGAATCCGAACAGGCCATGTACCAGCAGGATCGGGTACTGAGTTGTAGCATTCCGTTGCATGTTGACTACCTTTTCGCAGAGGTTCTGGGTGAAATCTGCGTGCCACTCTAAAACAGTCATTCCGTTAGCGAAGTACGAATAAGCCTCGGTTGTCGTTGGAATCTGGACTAGAAGCTGTACGAAACTTCGGAAAGTGCTGAAATCCAGCTCCTATTCTTTGGACGTCTATCGGACGGCGTGTTGGTATTTTTTGCGGCTTGCCTACTTTGCGTGATGCCTTTGCCTCCGTGCTTAAAGGCATTCGGCTGATATCCATTGAATGATTGAGCGCGTTAAATAGGGGCAGTCAACGCAGTCATTGACGACAGCGTTTAATCCAAGGAATGGAGGCACCCATGACTACGCAAGAAGCACATCTGTCAGTCGCGTCAGCGCAGAACCCCGGCACATTTCAGCAGCGCTGGGTTGCACTGGATAAACAGGGCGCGCTGAGTTTCAAAGCGGATGAAACGTCGCTGGAGTTCTGCTTTCGAGCGGGCAATACCCTGGATGCCGAGGCAGTGCTTGCATTGCCCGCACCGAATCTTGATTCGATGACACAAGCCGTACTTGACCCGTCCCTGAAGAGGGCCATCGTCCGGATCCCGCCTTACCCGAACATGGCGTGCGGCGATAAAGTGCTGTTGCGCTGGGAAGGGCTCGATATCGATGGGTTCACCTATCAGCATGAATGTGCTCGTTTCGTCAGCGAAGCACAGGTCGGCAAGGAAGTCGTATTCGTCATCAAAGGCGTGCATGTCGCGGCGCTGGATGGTGGCTCGCTGGAAATCTATTGGGCGCTTTACAGTGCCAAACAAGCGCAACCGGTCACGTCGGCAAAGTTGCAACTGGACGTCGGCGATGTTCGCCCGAGGTTGCTTGCGCCCTATGTCGAAGAAGCGGTTGGCGCAATCCTTGATCCTGAGCGACTCAGCGAAGGCACCTGCATCAGCCTTCGACCGTATTCACGTATGGCCGAAGGCGACAGAGTGTTGTTGACCTGGCAAGGCGCTGTTCTGACGGAGGTGTTTAACGATGCATTGACCCTACAGTCGTTGGCGGTAGGCAATACGCTGTCTTTCTGGATTGGTGCTGATCTTATTGCGGGACATCTTGGCGGCGAAGTGACAGCGCGTTATCGGGTTGAACCGAAAACTGGTGAGGCGCGAGATTCCGACATCGCAACCTTTGTCATCGCACCTTTGATTCGTGGTTTGCTCGAGGCGCCGGATGTCCTCGAAGCTCAGGGCGACGTGCTTGATGTGGTGGACTCAACGGATGGCATCACCGTTGTGATCGGCAATGCCCAAGCTCAGGAGGGTGAGTTGGTCTATCTCAAGTGTGATGGTGATTACTTCAACCATCGTGACGAGCGTGAGATTACCCACGAGTCAGCGGGGCAGCCGTTGGTGTTTATCGTGCCCCACCGGTTCTGGCGTGAGCATCAGGGCTCGACAGTGCGCATCGCCTATTCAGTGGAGCGCTCGGATGATGACAGTCAAGCCTCCGCAATAACGCTGCTACGAGTTGAGTAGCACGATTGCCCTCCGGTGCGAAAAGTACCGGAGGGCATTGTCATCAGGTGCGCGGCTGAGCACTCAAACGCTTTGCGGCATCCAGAAGCAGGTGCTCCGTCGCGTTGAAACCCAGGCAACCATCGGTGATGGATACGCCGTAGCGCATCGTAGGACTCAGCGGCTGGCAACCTTCGAAAAGATGCGACTCGATCATCATGCCGATCAGTGAACGGTCACCTTGCAGGCGCTGTTCGAGTACGTCATTGAAAACAGCGGGCTGACGCGAAGGATCCTTGCCGCTGTTCGCGTGACTGCAATCGACCATGATCCGGCCGGGGATTTTCAGTCGGGTCAGTTCGGCATTGATGGCGGTTACGCTGTTGCGGTCGTAGTTCGGCCCCTTGTGGCCGCCGCGCAGTACCAAGTGGGTATCTGGATTGCCCGGCGTTTGAATGATTGCCGGATGCCCTTGGCTGTCGACACCGAAATGCCGATGCGGGTGTGCGGCTGAGCGCATGGCGTCAACGGCCACTGCGGCGCCACCGTCGGTGCCGTTTTTGAAGCCGACCGGCATGCCCAGACCGCTGGCCATTTCGCGATGGATCTGCGATTCGGTGGTGCGCGCGCCAATGGCGACCCAGCTCAGCAGGTCATCGAAGTAACCGGCGGCCATGGGTTGCAGCAGTTCGGTAGCGACTGGCAAACCGAGGCGAATCATTTCCAGCATCAGTTCGCGCGACAGGGTCAGGCCTGCCGCCATGTCATCGCTGCCATCGAGGTACGGGTCATAAGCGAGACCTTTCCAGCCCACCGTAGTGCGGGGTTTTTCCACGTAAGCGCGCATCACCAGGAGCATTTCGTTGCTGACTTGATCGGCAAGACGGGCGAGTTTGCCGGCGTATTCGAGGGCAGACTGAGGATCATGGATTGAGCAAGGGCCGACGATGACCAGTAAACGTTGGTCTTCACCGTTGAGAATGGCGCGTACCGCCTGGCGGTGGGCGGCGACTTGCTGGCTCAAGGCAGTGCTCAGGGGCAATTGCTGCTTGAGTTGCAACGAGCTGGGCAGACGCAGGGTCAGCGCTTCGTTGGCAGAGTTGAGGCTGGACAGTGGCAGAGCAGAAACGGACGAGTTCATATTCACAATTCCTGGGCTGGCGGCGGGTGCTTCCCGCTCGCTCGGCCCTACTGGGGTGTTCGACAATTGGCCGTATTGGCTACGTGTATGCGTTTGCCACCGGTGGGTGACCGATCGGAGGCGGCAGGCTGTCCCGAGCGGAGGCTGGTAAATCGCCAGGCGGTAAAAGTGTCGTAACGGTAATAAGTGGCGTAGTTCATGGGTAAATCCTCAAAATTGTCTGGTGTGTTGCTGAAAAAGCAGGGGCCAGAAAAAACAAAACCCCCGGTCGGGAGGCCGACCGGGGGTTGAGAAATCTCTGGTAGGCGACCCGTTTTACATGGGCGCCGTTTGGGTATCAGGCGCGCTAGTGGCTAAACCAATACCCAAAATAAAAGCTGACCGGAGCACAAACGTCTTTCGCCCACGCAGCCGCCATCGAGCGCAGGGCGCTGACGACACGAAGCTGTGGAAGGGCGTTGAACATGGTCTGTCTCCAATGAATGCGCCGAGCTTACTAGAGGCCGATGCGCCTCAGCAATCATAAAATGCTATGGCGTGAAGAACAATTTGCCTATCGCTTGAGCGTAGCAACAGTTGTGACAAACTCAGCGTTTCGCCTGAACCCAAGGATGAACCATGTCGACGCTGACCATTGCTGCCGCCCAATCCATCTCCATTGCGGGGGATCTTGCGGCGAATATCCAACGCCATTTGTGCTTTATCGAAGTGGCGGCGGAGCAGGGCGTCGAGTTGCTGGTCTTTCCGGAGTTGTCGCTGACCGGTTATGAAGGTGAGGCGGCAGCAGCGTTGGCCATTGATCCGCACGATGCGGTCATTGAACCGTTACGCGATCTGGCGCGAACGCTGGGCGTCACCGCTGTCGTCGGGATGCCGATCCGGGCAGATAAAGCGTCTGCGGTATGGATTGGCGCGTTGGTCTTGGGGGCTGATGGTTCGCTCGGTGTTTACAGCAAACAACATTTGCACACGGGCGAGGAGCGGATTTTCGCCCCCGGCATCGGCGGTGCAACACTGCGAATCGGTGACGATAAGGTTGCGCTGGCGGTCTGCGCTGATTTCAATCACGCCAGCCACGCGGCCGCTGCCGCTGACCAGGGTGCCAATCTGTACGCGGCGGGTGTATTGATCAGCGAGAAAGGCTACGAGCCAGATTCTGCGTTGCTGCACGGCTATGCTCGTCACCATTCGATGGCCGTATTGATGGCCAATCACGGAGGTCTCACCGGCGGCTGGCAGTCTGCGGGGCGCAGTGCGATCTGGTCCGAAACTGGCGATCTTGTGGCTTCGGCAGCAGGAGCGGGCGATTGTCTGGTAGTCGCACAGCGTCGTGATGGCGAATGGAGCGGGCGGGTCGTTGCAGTGGATCTGCCACGATGAGGTTCCGGTTGCGTCGTGCAACGCCTGAGGACTTGGCGTTCGCCCGCGATCTCACCTGCAGGAACATGTTGCCGTACTACATTCAACATGAGCTGCTTTGGCAGGATGAGGCCTTTGACGTCGCCTGGACGGGCCGGGAAAACTGGCTGGTCACCCGCAATGATATAGCGCTGGGGTTTCTCAGCCTGAGCCGCGATGCGCGGGCACTGTATATACGTGAATTGCAGCTGGCTGAAGCGTTTCAGGGGCAGGGCGCGGGATCCTGGGCAATTGATCAGGTTATCGAGATGGCTCGCCATGAGAAGCGTACGGCTTTGCGGCTGACGGTATTCGAAAACAATCCGGCAAAAAATTTGTATCAGCGAAAAGGACTACAGCTTCATGGAAAGGACGAGTGTTTCCTGCGCATGCAGCTCGATTTGAGCACGCCTGTGCTCTGAAAGCCACGGCTGGCAAGACCTCAAAGATGAATTGAAACTTTTTAAATGCGGCTTTCCGCTAGGTCTGTCTGGCTCTTTTTGCTAAGGTGTCGGGCATCCCAATAAGACCATATCGCGAGGTGTCTGCTTGATTAGGGTGCTAGTGGTCGATGACCATGATCTCGTTCGTACAGGCATTACACGGATGCTGGCCGATATCGATGGCCTGCAAGTGGTCGGCCAGGCCGAGTCCGGGGAAGAGTCCCTGATCAAGGCGCGTGAGTTGAAGCCCGACGTGGTGCTGATGGACGTCAAGATGCCCGGCATCGGCGGCCTTGAAGCCACCCGCAAGCTGCTGCGCAGTCATCCGGATATCAAGGTGGTTGCCGTCACTGTGTGCGAAGAAGATCCCTTTCCGACTCGGTTGCTGCAAGCAGGTGCCGCCGGTTACCTGACCAAGGGCGCGGGATTGCCGGAGATGGTTCAGGCCATTCGCCTGGTCTTTGCCGGTCAGCGCTACATCAGCCCGCAGATCGCTCAACAGTTGGCGATCAAGTCTTTCCAGCCGACCAACGATTCGCCGTTCGATGCCTTGTCCGAGCGCGAAATCCAGATTGCGTTGATGATTGTTGGTTGTCAGAAAGTGCAGATCATTTCCGACAAGTTGTGCCTGTCGCCAAAAACCGTGAACACCTACCGTTACCGTATTTTCGAGAAGCTCTCGATCAGCAGCGATGTTGAGTTGACCCTTCTGGCAGTCCGACACGGCATGGTCGATGCCAGCGCCTGACCATGACTGAAGTATTCGATTCCAGCGCCTTTCTCTCCACCGTCAGTGGGCGCCCCGGCGTTTATCGCATGTTCGACAGCGATGCGCGCCTGCTCTATGTCGGCAAGGCCAAGAACCTCAAGAAGCGTTTGGCCAGTTATTTCCGCAAGACCGGGCTGGCGCCGAAAACTGCTGCGCTGGTCGGGCGTATCGCTCAGGTCGAAACGACCATCACCGCCAACGAAACCGAGGCGCTGCTACTCGAGCAGACGCTGATCAAGGAATGGCGGCCGCCGTACAACATTCTGTTGCGCGACGATAAATCCTATCCCTACGTGTTTTTGTCGGACGGCCAGTTCCCGCGTCTGAGCATTCATCGCGGCGCGAAAAAGGCCAAAGGCAAATACTTCGGGCCATATCCGAGCGCCGGGGCGATTCGCGAAAGTCTCAGCCTGTTGCAAAAGACCTTTTTTGTCCGCCAGTGCGAAGACAGCTATTACAAGAACCGCACCCGTCCGTGCCTGCAATATCAGATCAAACGCTGCAAAGCGCCGTGCGTCGGCCTGGTCGAGCCTGAGGTCTACGCCGAAGACGTGCGTCACTCGGTGATGTTCCTTGAAGGGCGTAGCCACGCGCTGACCAATGAACTGTCGACGGCGATGGAGGAGGCAGCGATCAACCTCGAATTCGAGCGCGCCGCCGAATTGCGCGATCAGATCGCCTTGCTGCGCCGGGTTCAGGATCAGCAGAGCATGGAAGGCGGTACGGGCGATATCGACGTCATTGCTGCGTTCGTCAACCCGGGCGGTGCCTGCGTGCATCTGATCAGTGTCCGTGGCGGGCGCGTGCTCGGCAGCAAGAATTTCTTCCCGCAAGTCGGGATTGAAGAAGACGTCTCTGAGGTCATGGCGGCGTTTCTCGGACAGTACTTCATCAGCAGCCCGGAACGCGATCTACCGAGCGAGTTGATCGTCAACGTCGTCCACGAAGATTTCCCGACGCTGATCGAAGCCATTCACAAGTTGCGCGGTCGTGAGTTGGCCATCAGTCACCGGGTACGTGGTACGCGAGCGCGCTGGCAGCAATTGGCCGTCACCAACGCCGAACAGGCACTGAGTGCGCGTCTGGCCAACCGTCAACACACCGCTGCGCGTTTCGAAGCGTTGGCCGAAGTGCTCAATCTGGACGAGCCGCCGCAGCGTCTGGAGTGTTACGACATCAGTCACTCCAGTGGCGAAGCAACCGTCGCATCATGCGTGGTGTTCGGCCCGGAAGGCGCGATTAAATCCGATTACCGTCGCTACAACATCGAAGGTGTGACAGCGGGCGACGATTACGCCGCCATGCACCAGGCCTTGACCCGACGCTTCAGCAAGCTGAAGGAAGGCGAGGGCAAGCTGCCGGACATTCTGCTGGTGGACGGTGGCAAAGGTCAGTTGTCGATGGCGCGTGACGTGCTCAACGAATTGGCGGTGCCGGATCTGATCTTGCTTGGCGTTGCAAAAGGCGCAACGCGCAAGGCTGGTTTCGAAACTCTGTATCTGAATGATGCGGCGCACGAGTTCACGCTGCGCGGCGACTCGCCGGCGCTGCATCTGATCCAGCAGATCCGCGACGAAGCGCACCGTTTTGCAATTACCGGGCACCGCGCACGTCGCGGCAAAACCCGGCGTACCTCAACGCTGGAAGGCGTTGCCGGTGTCGGGCCTACCCGCCGTCGAGATTTGCTCAAACATTTTGGTGGATTGCAGGAGCTGACTCGTGCCAGCATCGAAGAGATCGCCAAAGCCCCGGGGATCAGTAAAAAGCTCGCAGAGTCGATTTATGCGAACCTGCATAGCGAGTAGAATGCCCCCTCACCTCGTAGCCAGTTGTGCCGATGAATATCCCTAATCTGATTACCGTTCTACGCGTCCTGCTTATCCCGATCTTCATTTTGCTGTTCTATTTGCCGTACCAGTGGAGCTACATGGCGTCCGCTTCGGTGTTTGCCTTTGCCGCTGCAACGGACTGGCTGGATGGTTATCTGGCCCGTCGCCTGGAGCAAAGCACGCCATTCGGCGCCTTCCTCGACCCGGTTGCCGACAAGCTGATGGTCGCCGTCGCATTGGTGTTGTTGGTGCAAGAACACGGCAACCTGTGGTTGACTCTGCCAGCCGCCGTTATCATCGGTCGCGAGATTGTCGTGTCGGCACTGCGTGAGTGGATGGCCGAGCTGGGTGCCCGCGCGCATGTCGCCGTGTCCAATCTCGGCAAATGGAAAACCGCCGCACAAATGCTCGCGCTGGTGATCCTGTTGGCCAATCCGAAGGACTTTACCTTCTGGGTCATTCTGGGTTATTCGCTGTTGATGATCTCCGCAGGCCTGACGTTGTGGTCGATGGTTCAATACCTTCGCGCTGCCTGGCCGCATCTGAAGACCGATGTTGAAAAGAAATAAAACTTTTTTGAATCAAGGGGTTGACGGAGCTTCTTAATTCTATAGAATGCGCATCACCAAGCGGGAATAGCTCAGTTGGTAGAGCACGACCTTGCCAAGGTCGGGGTCGCGAGTTCGAGTCTCGTTTCCCGCTCCAAGTTTAAAACGCGTTTGTTGTTGTGCTACTGATAGCAAACGTTTTGAGGCCGAGTAGCAAAATGGTTATGCAGTGGATTGCAAATCCACCTACGCCGGTTCGATTCCGACCTCGGCCTCCACTATAAACAAGCTCCGTAGATCCATGATTTACGGAGCTTTTTTATTTGCACTGCGCTGTAAGATTTAGTCTATAAAACAGCCAATGCGAACTTGCTTCACCGGGGAGTGATGTATATATTTCCCGCTCGGCTGTTCAAGCCTGCATCCTGTCAGGATCGCGACTGAGCAGTCGGAGACAGCAACACCGCGCTACCGCCCGAATGGCGAAACTGGTAGACGCATGGGACTTAAAATCCCCCGCTCGTAAGGGCGTGCCGGTTCGATTCCGGCTTCGGGCACCATGAATATCAAGGGCTTGCATGACATATCTCATGCAAGCCCTTTTTTGTGCCCAGAAAAACCCGCCGAGTATTCAGATCAACAATTCCAGCGTATCGAACAACTGGACATCCTCTTTGCGCGCCGAACGCGCGCGACGGCGGATAACCTGTGTCAGGCACTCAACAAAACACTGAGCCGCCACGCCCAACTGCACATTGCGGGTGGTGACGATGCCTATCGTGTCAGTCGCAAAAGCTTCCTTCAGCGGCAGTCGCGCCACGCGTTCGCCATACATCGGCACGGTCAACATCGGCTCGGGGAAGTAACTGAGCATGTCAGTTTGCTCGATCATCGATAACGTCAGCTGAGGCGAGTGCGCGCGGTGGATGTGTTGCATATCGATCTGCGCACCGTGTTGCCAGAACAGTTCGGTCATCAGGCCTTCGTGACTGGCATCCGGGTAGTTCACCACCCAATCCAGATCGAGCAATTCATGAATGGATTGGCTGTGCCGCCGTGGATGCTCGCGGCGGGCAACGACCGCCATCTGATAGGCGAAGAGGGGTTCGCTGACGAACTCCGGTCGCGGCAGCAGCGAAGAGACCAGGCCAACCGCAAATTCCATCGTGCCATCGCGCAATCTTGGCAGTGCCACGGCCATCAACCCCTCGAAAATCTCCAGACGCACTTTCGGCATGCGTTGACGAAACAGCATCACCACTTCCGGCAATAACGTCATGCCCATCCAAGGCGAGATCCCCAACCTTAACTGGCCTTGCGCCTCGTGGCTCAGATGCGCGAGTTCCAGTTGCGCGCGCTCCAGTTGACTGAGCATCTGCCGCGCATGTTGCAGTAGAGACTGTCCGTATTGGGTCAGCACCACACCGTTGGCATTGCGCACCAGCAGTGGCAAATGCAGGTGTTCTTCAAGCTCACGCAACGCTTTGGCGACTGAGGTCTGTGAGACACCCAGTTGCCGCGCGGCAGCACGAATGCTCCCGCAGTCGGCGGTCATCACCAGCGCGCGCAATTGATGCAGCTTCATCACTTCTCCCAGTCAAAGGTGTAAACCAGCGGGTTTCAGCCCCCGCTTTTTGCGACTGCCATGGCACTCGCCAACTGATTAGCATCGCAGCCTATCAGCGGAACACCCGAAAACAAGACTTTAAAAAATGAGGAGTACGTGATGATCGACCTGCCTGCGCTGCCCGGTATCCGCGCGATCGAGGAAGAAATGATTGCGCTGCGGCAATACATTCATGCCCATCCAGAATTGAGCTTTGAGGAGTTCGCCACTGCCGACCTCGTTGCCGGAAAACTTGAAGAATGGGGCTATCAGGTGCATCGCGGCATGGCGGGCACCGGCGTCGTTGGACTGTTGCGCAACGGCAGCGGTGGCAAAATGATCGGCCTGCGTGCCGACATGGACGCCCTGCCGATTGTTGAGCAAACGGGCCTGGCGTATTCCAGCCGACACGATGGCGTGATGCATGCCTGCGGGCACGACGGTCATACTGCGATGCTGCTCGCTGCTGCCAGACATCTGGCCGACAGTCGCGAATTCGATGGAGCGCTGGTAGTGATTTTCCAGCCCGCAGAAGAGGGCGATGGCGGCGCGCAACGCATGTTGGATGACGGCTTGTTCGAGCTGTTTCCCTGCGATGCAGTGTTTGCGATGCACAACATGCCGGGCCTGCCGGTCGGCAAGCTCGGTTTTTTACCGGGGCCGTTCATGGCCTCCACCGATACCGTGACCATTCGAGTCGACGGTATTGGCGGGCATGGCGCGATGCCGCACAAAGCCATTGATCCGTTGTTTGTCGGCGCTGCGATTGTCATGGCGCTGCAAAGCATCGTCTCGCGCAACGTTAATCCGCTCGACACTGCCGTGGTCACCGTCGGCTCCTTCCACGCCGGCATTGCCCCGAATGTCATTGCCGATCACGCCGAACTGCAACTGAGCGTGCGCGCACTGAAACCTGAAGTCCGCGACGAATTGATCTTACGAATTGCCGACCTGGCCGAAGCGCAGGCAACAAGCTTCGGCGCGAGTGCCACAGTCGTCGTCGATCAGGCCCAGCGTTTTCCGCCGTTGATCAACCATGCCGAAAGCACCGAATTTGCCCGACAAGTTGCCCTGGACTGGCTGGGTGAGGAGGGGCTGATCCGCGATCTGCAACCGCTGACCGGCAGCGAAGATTTCGCCGTCATGTTGCAGCGCTGTCCCGGCTGCTACCTGCTGATTGGCAACGGGGACGGCGAGGGTGGCTGCATGGTGCACAACCCGGGTTACGACTTCAACGATCAATGCCTCGCGACAGGGGCCAGCTATTGGGTGCGCCTGGTCGAAACCTTTCTGCGCTGATTCGTGATCGATCTTTGAGGAGTTCACCCAATGTCTGCATCTGTATCCAGCGCAATACCTGCGACTTCTTCAGTTCGAAAACCGCTTGGCGCGCGTGCCATTGCCGCGATCACCATCGGCTCCGGGCTGGAGTTCTACGATTTTTCTGTTTACAGCTTCTTTGCCACGCTCATTGGTCGGCAGTTTTTCCCGGTCGAAAGCACGCTGGGACAATTGCTGCTGTCACTGGCAACCTTTGGTGTCGGCTTCGGCATGCGCCCGATTGGTGGTCTGGTGCTGGGCGCCTACGCCGACCGCGTTGGGCGTAAACCGGCAATGATGGTGACGTTATGGCTGATGGCGCTGGGTTCGTTGATGTTTGCGATTGCGCCGACGTACGCGCAGATCGGCATCGCGGCGCCGGTGATCATCGTGCTGGCGCGGCTGGTTCAGGGTTTCGCGATCGGTGGCGAAGTGGGCGCCTCCACAGCGATGTTGATGGAATACGCTGACGATCGCAGTCGTGGCTTTTATGGCAGTTGGCAGCTGTTCAGTCAGGGGTTGAGCTTCATGCTCGGCGCGCTGGTGGCACTGGCGCTCAGTTCTTCCTTGAGCGCCGAGGCACTGGAAAGCTGGGGCTGGCGTCTGCCGTTTGTGTTGGGGATGTTGGTGATCCCGGTCGGCATCTACATCCGCCGTCACTTGAAGGAAACCGCCGCTGAAACACCAGAGGGCAGTGAGGCGACGTCCAGTCTGCGAGTCATTTTCCGGGACTATCGGCGCACGGTCGTCAGCGGTGTGTTGCTGGTGATCGGCAGCACGGCATCCAGCTATATCGTGCTCGACTACATGACCAACTACACCGTGACTGTCCTGCATCTGCCGATGACCATGGGCACGACGGCTGCCTGTCTTGGCGCGCTGGTGCAGATCAGCCTGCCGATCTGGGCGGGGCGGTTGAGTGATCGCATCGGTCGGCGGCGCACGATTGCGCTGGGCTGCATTCCGATGCTGCTGCTGATTTATCCGGCCTTTATGTTGATGAATCTGTATCCGACGCTGATAACACTGCTGGCCGTTTCATTGGTCACCACGTTTCTGTTGGTGCTGATTACCGTGCCGACACTGGTGCTGGTGACCGAGCTGTTTCCACGGGCGATTCGTGCGACCGGGTTGTCGATCATTTATTGCCTGGGCGTCTCTGTGTTCGGCGGCTTTGCGCAGTTTTTTGCCACCGGGCTTATCGGGCTGACGGGCAATAACAACGCGCCAGCCCTGTACATGATGTTCTGCGTCGGTCTGACCTTGATCGGTTTGATGAGGGTCAAGGAGACCGCCGGCAAGCCGTTGGATTAGTGTTCGGCTGTTTGTTTCAGCGTTTCATATGCCTTGGCCGTCGCTCTTTCAATTCAGCATCTATAGTCAAATTCCCAAGTCCAAACAGGTGGAATTCGTCATGAAACGATTAGGTCTGTTCTTCGCGTCTTTGGTTGTTGCAACACCGCTGTTTGCCGCTGATGACTTGTGCGCCATTAACTTGCAGAAACTGCACGACCTCAAACAGACGGCAGTGATGGGACAGCCTGCTTTGGGCAATATCCAGCAAGACCGTAAAGATGCCGAGGCCGCGCAAAAGGCAGGCGACAAACAGAAGTGTATTGATTTAACGAACCGGGCTTTGAAGACCGTGAAGGATGTTCAGGGCAACAACTAGTAAGCAATGGGCCGGCACTCGCCGGCCCATTTTTTATTGCGGACTAAACGAAGGCTTGTCCGGCAAAGCCGCGAGGCAGGCGTTGACGCCCCGGCATCGCAGCCAAACGCTCTACCCATGAGGAGCGCCAGTTGACGGCGTGGTGTGTGGTTTTGGCCTGGCGTGTTGCGCGTCGAGCCGCGTTACGCTGATCTTTTCTGGCTTGCTTGTACGCATCGGTATTACGGCAGCTGCGGCACTTCACGCGATTGAGTTCGCGGCTGGCAGTGAGATGTTTGCCTTTATGCCCGCAGGCTAAATGACCATCGACGTTGAAATGGATAACCATGAATCGTCTCCTTTGTGACGTGTACTAAATTGTGACCACTGATAGTCGCGGGTGTTCGCCGAGCCAAATTTCAGGCAAAAAAACACCCGCATGCGGGCGGGCGTTAAGTGTGATCTCCAAAGGAGTGATTTCACTGTAGGCGCGCAGATGTGATGATTTTGTGAAAATAAACAAATCAACGAGGAAAATATAAACGCCGGACAGATAATCCCCCGGTAACACAGCCGTCGCCGCTCTAGAGCCCCGATCGAAAGTCGCAGCGGGGCGTTCGTGCTATTCGCGTTTGTTATCTAAACCGTGGCAGAGGCCGGTCAATGGGTCTGAGCGCCGACAGCGTGTTGCGAATCAACGGCGCGTCTTTCTCGATGTCATTCAGACGATCGCGAATACGCAGGGCGGTGGGGTGACCGCCTTGATGATCAACCCAGTCGGCGATCTCTTTGCAAGCGGCCGCGAGGCGCGCCTGCCGGGCGTCGAGCAAGGTGAGGAGGGTGGTGATGGACTCTTTTTCGGACATGGAACACCTCCGTTCGGTGAAACCGCTGAGCGGCAGCAAAAAGCCCGCGAACTGCGAGCTTTATGCCGTTGGGGCGCTGCTCCCTCAGCTGGTTTCAGTATAGACCCGCAAATGATCAGCATCAGGCTGACGATTCGCGAGCCGGCAATATCGAACTCGCTGCGTTGAGACGCAGGCATTCGCGCCGTGCGTCTTCCTCCCGGTCGTAGCCATCGCCGATGAAACCGCCCGTGCGTGTATCGCAAATGCGAAACCAGCCGATGGCTTCGGCGGGTTCGTGCTGGCTGTCCTCGGCGCGACGACCATGAATGATGATCTTGTTGCAACGCTTCACAACGAAAATGTCTTCCATGGCGTCACCGCAGCTGATTCGTGTCAGATCAACTATAGAAGCCTGTGGCAATCGTGCAAAAAATAGTCAGCTCAACTCGTCGGTTGCAGCAGCCAACCGCTTGGCTGCCACGTTAGCCGATGGCTTGGATTCAACGCTTGTAGAAACGTCTGGTCGTGGGAAACCGCGACAATGGCGCCGGGAAAACTCTGTAATGACTGTTCGAAAGCTTCCACCGAGGCCAGATCCAGATGATTGGTCGGTTCATCTAGCAAGAGCAATTGCGCCGGAATCTGGCGCCACAACACCAATGCCAGTGCAGCCTTCAGGCGTTCGCCGCCGCTGAGCAAAGCGCAGGGCTGCGTCGCACGCTGGGCATTTAGTTGAAGGTGCGCCAGATAACTGCGCAGGTTGCCTTCGCTCAACGGTGTTTGCTGAGCCAGCAACTGGTCAACAATGGATTTTCCGTCATCAAGCAGACGCAGTTGTTGATCGAGAAATGCCATCGGTACATGAGTCGTGCAGGTACCGCTGGCCGGTTCCAGTTCATCGGCGAGCATGTTCAGAAGGGTCGATTTACCGCAGCCGTTAGGGCCACTGACGGCGATGCGCATCGGCCCCTGGATCGTGAGACTCAGTCGGTTCGCCGGCGATAACCACGGCAGGCACGCATCCACGAGCGTGCAGACTTGGCGGCTGTTCGGCACCACGCTGCCCGGAAGATTGATCAGCACGCTGTCTTCGGGCAACACCTTTGTAAATGCCTCACGCACGCGGTTATCGAGATCGGATTTACGCGCCTGATGGCCAACGCGCACATGTCCCATGATGTCCCGCGCCGCGCCTTTCATGCCGGCGCGTTCGATGCTGGAGACGTTCGCGGTTTGCGCATTGCGACGGCTGTTGGCGGCATGGCGCTGGATCGTGTCGTGCTCGCGCTGCAGGCGGGAACGCTCGCGCTGGCGTTCGGTTCTGGCTTGGTCGAGTTGTGCCTGAGCGGCTGCGTGTTGCAGGCTTCGTTGTTCGGTAAAGGCTGAGTAAGAGCCGCTGAAAATATTTACGCCCAACGGCGTCAGTTCGACGATCCGCTGCATCCGCTCGAGCAACTGTCGATCGTGACTGATGACGATCAGACCGCCGCGCCAGTGATTGAGTGTATTCAGCAGCCAGTGGCGACCGGCGCTGTCCAGATGATTGGTCGGCTCATCCAGCACCAGCAATTGCGCCTGGCTCAACAGTGCTTTGATCAGGGCGATTCTGACTTGTTGGCCGCCGCTGAGGTTTTCGGTGAGGTCGGTATCAGCGATATCGGTGAGTCCGCACTCATCAAGCATCTGCCGTAAGCGTTCCGGCAAATCCCAGCGATCGCCGATGATGTCGAAATCATCGGCGCTGGCATTGCCCTGGTCGAGGCGCTGCAGTGCTTCAAGTACTTGGGCTGTACCCGTCGCGCCCGCCACCGTTTGGCCGGGTGCACCGACAAATATTTGGGAAACGTACATCACAGGCACTGCGCTTGAAACGCTCCCGGAGGTGGGCTGTAGCTGCCCGGCAATCAGCCGCGCGAGCAGGCTTTTACCGACACCGTTGCGACCGACAATCGCGGTCGGGACATGATCGAACTGCAGATTCAGTGCGTTGAAAATCGTCTCGCCATTGGCGAATTGGAAACTCAGCTGATTGAGCGAGACGAGGGCAGGCGTACGCGAGACGTGAGTCATCGGCACCTCCAAAAAATGTCGTGAAAACTGACAGGCACCCAGCGGTGGCTGTCGCGATTACATTTTTAGAAGGCCTGATTGTTCACTTCTGCGGTCATCCTGAAGAGGGGAAGGTGGCTAGCCTAGACGACGATGCGCAGACGATCAAGGTGCGACGGCCATCTCGCTCATCCGTTCGAGAAACATCGCCAGGGCCACTTCTTCACTGCGCAGCCCCTTGCGCACGCGTGGGCGCGGCAGTTCGGCGAGGGCGCCGAGCATGAATTTTTCCACTACCGCTGGGTGGATGTAGCACTTGCGGCACACCGCTGGCGTGTTGCCCAACTGTTTGGCGACGCCTTTGACCATGTCGACCACATGCCGTTTGGCCTCGGTTTCCGACTCCCATTGCAGTTCACGCAACACCGCCAAGGCCAAGGCGCTGCCGGCCCAGGTGCGGTAATCCTTGGCGGTGAAATCGGCGCCGGTCAGGGTTTGCAGGTAACTGTTGACGTCGGAAGAACTGACGGTGTGGCGCTCGCCGTGTTCGTCCAGGTACTGAAACAGATTCTGTCCGGGGAGCTCCAGGCAGCGTTTGATAATCCGCGCGAGGCGTCGATCCTTGACGGTGATCTGGTGTTCGATGCCGCTCTTGCCGCGAAATTGAAAGAGGATCGCGCTGCCATTCACTTCGACATGGCGGCTGCGCAGGGTGGTCAGCCCGTAAGAGCGATTATCGCGGGCGTATTGCGTGTTGCCGACGCGAATCAGCGTGGCGTCGAGCAGAGTGATCACCGTGGCCATAACCTTGTCGCGGCTAAAGCCGGGCGCGGCCAGTAGTGTTTCCAGTTGTTTGCGCAGTTTTGGCAGCGCCAGACCGAACTCGCGCAGCCGCGAATATTTGTCGGCATCGCGCACTTCGCGCCAGCGAGCGTGATAGCGATATTGCTTGCGACCCCGGGCATCGCGGCCTGTAGCTTGCAGATGACCGCGCGGGTCGGCGCAGATCCACACATCGACATAGGCCGGCGGAACCGCGAGGGCGTTGATGCGTTTGATTTCGTCCGGGTCGGTAATGCGCTGACCGGACGGCTCGAAATAGGCGAACTTGCCGCGCAGTTTTTTGCGGGTGATGCCGGGCTGCGTGTCATCGACGTAGTGCAGGTCGGATGGCAGTGCATCGGTCAGCTCGGTTTCGGACATGGCGACTTCCTTAAGTGGCGCGGCGGTCTGTAAAACGATTGACCGCGCGCTCTCGCCGTGGTGCCGAATGATTTATGCGAGCACTGCAACTGCCTTGATTTGCGCCCAGAGTTGCTGGCCCGGATGGATCGCCAAGTGATCGCGCGAGTAGCGGGTGATGCGCGCGAGCAGTGGGGTGCCGCCGGCATCGAGACGAATCAGCACATGGGCGGCATTGTCCGCCGCTTGTTCGCTGACCACCGTGACCGGCAGTCGATTGAGGATGCTGCTGGAAGCGTCATTGTGCAGCGCCAGACTGATGTCCCGCGCGTGCACTTTGCAGCGCAGGGCCTGGCCGACAGTCATCGGTTCGTGAGTGACACGAATGTTCATTTCGGTGGCAGGCAGTTGCAGGCTCAGCAGTTGGTACTGCGCATCGTAAGCGCTGATCTGACCTTCGATGATTACCCCGGCGTCATCACCCATTGCCATCGGCAGATCCAGACGCGCTAGGGTTTCGCCAATCGGGCCGCTGGCGAGGGCTTTGCCGTCGCTGAGCAACACCAGATGGTCGGCCAGTCGCGCGACTTCGTCCTGCGCGTGGCTGACATACAGCACTGGAATGTCCAGTTCGTCATGCAACCGTCGCAGATAAGGCAGGATTTCGCTTTTTCGTTGGCTGTCGAGGGCGGCGAGGGGTTCGTCCATCAGCAACAGTTTCGGGCTGGTCAGCAGTGCGCGGGCGATGCCGACACGCTGGCGTTCACCGCCGGACAAATGCTGCGGATGACGTTCGAGCAAGTGGCCGATGCCGAGCAGTTCGGTGGCTTGTGCCAGATCAACCCGGCGCTGCGATTTGGCGATACGTTTGAGGCCGAATTGCAGGTTGGCCAGCACCGACAGATGCGGAAACAGACTGGCTTCCTGAAACACATAACCCAACGCGCGTTTATGCGGCGGGACGAAAATGCCGTTGTCGCTGTCCTGCCAGATTTCGTCGTTGATTTGCACGAAGCCTTGCTCGGCGCGCTCCAGGCCGGCAATGCAGCGCAGGCAGGTGGTTTTGCCCGAGCCGGAATGTCCGTACAAAGCGGAAACGCCGCGCCCCGGCAAGTGCAGATCGACATCCAGGCTGAAGCCCGAATACGCGATTTTCAGACGTGCTTCGATCATCGATCAGCTCCAGCCTGCGCGGGTTTTGCGGCTGGAATAGAGCGCCAGCAACACCAGGAACGAGAACACCAGCATGGCGCCGGCCAGCCAATGAGCCTGCGCGTATTCCATGGCCTCAACGTGGTCGTAGATTTGCACCGAGACCACACGGGTCTTGTCGGGAATATTGCCGCCGATCATCAGCACGACGCCGAATTCACCGACGGTGTGCGCGAAACCGAGGATCGCTGCCGTAATAAAACCGGGGCGGGCCAAGGGCAAAATCACGCTGAAAAATGTGTCCCACGGATTGGCGCGCAAGGTTGCCGCCACTTCCAATGGGCGGGTGCCGATCGCCGAGAACGCGTTTTGCAACGGTTGCACCACGAACGGCATGGAATAGATCACCGATCCAATCACCAGTCCGGTGAAGCTGAACGTCAACGTGCCAAGCCCGAGCCATTGGGTGAACTGGCCGAGGAAACCGTGCGGGCCCATCATCAGCAACAGATAAAAACCAATGACGGTCGGCGGCAGCACGAGGGGCAGGGCGACGATCGCCCCGATCGGGCCGCGCATCCACGATTGGGTGCGCGACAACCACAGGGCAATCGGAGTGCCGACAACCAGCAGAATCGCGGTGGTCAGGGACGCCAGTTTCAGGGTCAGCCAGATCGCCGCGAAATCGGCACTCGTCAGCGACATTTAGAGCTGGTAGCCGTAAGACTTGATCACCGCAGCGGCTTTCGGGCCTTTGAGGTATTCAACCAGTGCTTTGGCGGCGGCGTTGTCTTTGCCTTTGTTGAGGATTACCGCGTCCTGTTTGATCGGGTCGTGCATGCTGGCTGGAACGATCCACGCCGAACCGCTGCTGACTTTGCCATCCTTGTAGATCTGCGACAGCGCTACAAAACCCAGTTCGGCGTTGCCGGTGGAAACGAACTGGTAGGCCTGAGTGATGTTCTGGCCTTCAACGATTTTGGCTTTGGTGGCTTCGGTCAGTTTCAGTTTTTCCAGCACCTGGGTGGCGGCCAGGCCGTAAGGTGCGGCTTTTGGGTTGGCGATAGAGAGATGTTGGTATTCGTTCTTCTTCAGCACGTCGCCTTTGGCATCGACATAGCCTTCTTTTGCCGACCACAGCGCCAGGGTGCCGATGGCGTAGGTGAAGCGCGAGCCTTTAACGGTATCGCCTTCCTTCTCGAGTTTTTCCGGGGTAGTGTCGTCGGCCGAGAGGAACACTTCGAACGGCGCGCCGTTCTTGATCTGGGTATAGAACTGGCCAGTGGCGCCGTAGGCTGCGATCAGTTTGTGCCCGGTGTCTTTTTCGAAATCTGCCGCGATCGCCTGAATCGGTGCGGTGAAGTTGGCGGCAACTGCCACTTGCACTTCATCAGCCTGAGCGGCGCCGATGGCGAAGGTCGCCAGCAAAGCGGCCAGGCAAGTTGGGGCAAAACGTGAGGCACGAGTGGTCATGTAACAGCTCCGTTGTTGGCAAGTGCAGAGGGCAGTTATTGTTGGAGGTGGACTGCGCCGATGCGAGGGGGTGAATTCGCTATATAGCGAAATATATAGCGAAATATATAGCGAAACACTCCCCTGTGGCGAGGGGATTTATCCCCGTTGGCGCGCGCAGCAGGCCCTCTTTCCAATTGCTGCGAAATCCGTCCGCTACCTCACAAGTTTCGCCAACGCCCCCTCAGCCAACTGCCTCGTCAATTCCGCGCTACTAACGTCCTGCCCCAGTGTGAAAGCCTGACCCGCCCAAAGATTGGCAAACTGCGCATCATCCTTCGCTCGCAGCGGCATCAGCGCGCCACCGGCTAACGGAAAGGCCGGCGCCTTCGCTGACATCGGCCCGAGTTCGCGCATCACACGGTTGAGAATCCCACGCGCCGGGCGCCCGGTGAAAATGTTGGTGACGGCCGTCTCACTTTCCTTGGCTGTACGCAAAGCCTTGTGATGCGAGGCACTGACTTTCGCTTCCGGGGTAAACAGATACGCCGTACCGACCTGCACCGCTGACGCGCCGAGCATGAACGCCGCCGCCACCCCGCGAGCATCGGCAATCGCACCGGCCGCAATCACCGGAACCTTCACCGCGTTAACCACCTGCGGTACCAAAGCAAAGGTGCCGACCTGACTGCTCAGGTCATCGCTGAGAAACATCCCGCGATGGCCGCCGGCTTCATAGCCCATGGCAATGATCGCGTCGCAGCCGTTTTGCTCCAGCCACACGGCTTCATCGACGGTGGTGGCCGAGGAGATGGTTTTCGCGCCTGTGGCCTTGACCCGATCCAGCAGTGATTTTTCCGGCAGACCGAAGTGGAAGCTCACCACCTCAGGGCGGAACTCTTCCAGCACCTCGCAAGCGGCCGCATCAAACGGCGCCCGATTGGATACCGGCGTCGGTGCATCAAAGTCGACGCCCAGTTCACGGTAATAAGGCTCCAGCAAATTCTTCCATTCACGCGCGCGCTGTTCATCGGCTGCCGGTGGCTGATGGCAGAAGAAATTCACGTTGAAAGGTTTGTCGGTGTGCTCGCGGATCGTTTTCAGTTCTTCACGCAACTGCTCGATGCTCAACATCGCGGCGGGCATCGAACCCAAGCCTCCAGCGTTGCACACGGCAATCACCATCGACGAGATCGTGGCGCCGGCCATCGGGGCCTGGATGATCGGCAACTCGATGCCGAACAGGTCAAGAATGCGGGTGTCTGGCCATTGGCTCATGAAAGCGGTACTCCGAACGTTGAAACGGGCAGGGACGGCTGAGCCGGTTTTTTAACAGCAAAACCGGACTCAGGGCCAGTCCAAAATTCACAAGCCGTTAACGTCGATGGAATCCGCCGCCTCCACCACCACCGAAGGAGTGATTCATGAATTGCGAGGAGTTGTGGAAGTTGTTGGTGCGCTGGTTGCCGAAATTACGCGCAGCGGAATCGCGATTGAGATTTTGCAGCTGTGGGTTGTTGTTCAGCGGCGCCGCGCGTGTGCTGCCACCACCGCCTACCATCGACTGCCAGCCACTGTCGGTTTTTTTGTAGACGTTGCCGTCGCGCCCGGCATAAACGTTGTTGCCGACCTGCGCGGCGCCACCGTTGCGTCCGTGGATAGCGCCATATTGGGTGGTCTTGCCGGTATTAGGGTTGTACACCGCGCCGCGATTGGCAGTGACCTGCGTACCGGTGCGCGTATTGCCCTCTGTCAGGCGCGCGCCGGCGATAGCGCCGCCATTCGGCCCGACGACTGCACCGCTGCGGCCGGCCGCGTAATTGCCGTTGTAGACGTTGTGTACCGCGCCGCGTTGACCGGCGGCCGCCACACCGGTGCGCGAGTTGTAGGAGGAGCCGACCTGACCTGCCCAGCGATTGCCGGTCCAGGCGTTGTAACCGGCGCCATAGCGGCTGACCGTCGCGCGGTCACCCCACTGGTGATAGATATTGCCGGTGGTGCCGGCCCATCCGCCCGGGCCCCACGCCACTGCGCCGCCACGATAACCATAAGCAGCGCCGCCCCAAGCCAGTGGCGCTGGATACAAGCGCGGGCCCCAGGCGTAACCCCAACCGTAATTTCCCCACCACGGATAAGCGCCCCAGCCCCAGCCCATCGCCACGGTGCTGCCGCCCCAACTCCAGCCGAAACCGTATCCGAATGTCCATCCAGTCCACGGGGTGTAGCGGATCGCGACGCCGAAACCGTAAGTCACCGGCGGCCCGTACCAGACGCTACCGACCCACGGCGTGTACGGATAACCGGTGCCGTAAACCACGACATTAGTCACCGGATCAATATTGGAGCCCTGATAACCCGGGGTATAACCGACCACCACGGTATCGCCGCTGGACTCATAGACTTTCACGTAAGTCAGGTAATGCATCGGCGAACTCGGCGGGATCGAATAGATCACTGCCGGCACCGAGCTGGCCACGACCCACGGGCCGTTCACCGAGGTGGCGGTAAACCAGATGCCATTTTCCACGGCGTACCAACTGTTGTTGTCGACCCGGATGATCGGTGTGGCGCTGTTGACTACATATTGCAACGGCGTGGTGTTGATCGCTTTGAGCTGCGGCTCGCCATCGAACTGCGGTGCGGTCATTTTCACCGCGCTTTTCTTGATCGCTGAGGTCTGCGGAATGGTCGCGGCAATCGCCGCTTCTTTCGCCTGCGGAGTGCCGGCGACCGAGGCTTTGACGTTCTCTTTCGGGCTGTCGTCGGGAATGTTGGCGAAGTCTGCCGGCAGTTTATCCGCCGGGGTAAACGTCCATGGGCCCTTCATGTCGCTGGCGCGAAACCAGCGCCCGGAGATCAACACATAACTGTTCTGATCGCCGATTTCCTTGAAGATATGTCCGGTGGTGTTACTGACGTAGAGCAGGCCGGTGCCCTGAATCGGCAGCCATTGCGGCGCGCCATCAGTTACCAGTAACTCGGTAGGCGTGGTCGCAATGAAGATCTTTGGCTGCGGCGGTTTGGCCAGGCTGGGGATCTTGTCTTTCGGATCACTTTGCCCGGTCAGCAGGTCGACCTGACGGCTTTTGATGGCGGCCTGTTTGGCTTTTTCCAGATCGGCTGGCGGTTTTGCCAGACGTGTGTAATCACCGTTGATCTGGTCGGCGACCAACCAGCCATCAAACACGTGCAGATAGTGTTTGCCTTGTTCGTCCTTGAGCAGCAGCGGACGAGTATTGATCACTCGTTGCAGCGACGTGCCTTCCACCGGCCGATACGCCGCATCACCGTCGATGTACACCAGCATCGCCGGGACGTCGGAACTGATGATGGTCGGCGGGGTGTTCTCCAGCGGAGCGCTGTCCGCCTTCTGTTCTGCCGACAGTACGCCGACAGCGGCTTCGAGCTGATCAAGGGAAATGGTTTTCTTGCGCTTGTCGGCGTCTTTTTGCAGCGCTGCCGCCCAAGTGTCTGCTTGACTGGCATCGGCCGGGAAATCGGCTTTGATGATTTTGTATTGATCGAGCGCGACCCAGCGGGTGGCCTTGTCGACCAGGGTGTGGGCGCTGAACTCGACGATGCCGTAAGTGGATTTGCCATCAGCGCCGGTAGCTTCGACAGCGGCGCGAGCGTTGAGCGTGTAACCGTCCCAACTGTCGAGTTGCGGTTGGTACACAGTCAATTTCGATTTGCCGCTGGTAATGACTTGTGGCCACGCCGGCTCACTCGGTGCTGCAGATGTTGCCGCATCAGCAGCCGGGGCAGGCGCCGCCCACGCATTGCCAAATGCCAGCAGACTGAGCATCAGCATCACTACAAGAGAACGCGGGTGAGACATCGTCAACTCCATCGACAAGGTGATTCTAGAGGGCTTGGCCAAGATCAGCAGGGTAGTCGAAAAAGCATAGACGCCGACAATGAAATTACCCGATGAAATTTAAGCCAGGCACAAAGTCGAGTGTGGCAACGTGTTGCGATGTGGTATTTCAAGGCACGACATTTCAACATCCAGCCATGCGAGGGCACTCATGTTCAACGCCATTGTGATCAACAAAGACGACAGCGGTTACCGCGCCGACCTGCAGCAACTCAATGAAGATCAGTTGCCCGACGGCGATGTCACGGTGCAGGTGGCCTACAGCACGCTGAACTTCAAGGACGGTCTGGCGATTACCGGCAGCAGCCCGGTGGTGCGCAAGTTTCCGATGGTGCCGGGGATTGATCTGGCGGGCACCGTCGAAGCCAGTTCGCATCCCGACTATAAAGTGGGCGACAAGGTGTTGCTCAACGGCTGGGGCGTCGGCGAATCCCATTGGGGTGGTCTGGCGCAGAAAGCGCGACTCAATGGCGATTGGCTGATTCCGTTGCCCGAAGCCTTCACCGCTGCACAAGCCATGGCCATTGGCACGGCGGGTTACACGGCGATGCTGTGCATTCTCGCGCTCGAGCATAACGGCGTGACCCCGGAGCAAGGCGAGGTGCTGGTGACTGGCGCCAATGGTGGCGTCGGCAGCTTTGCCATTGCTCTACTTAACACGCTGGGTTATCGCGTGGTGGCGTCTACTGGCCGGGCTTCTGAGCACGAATATTTAAAGCAACTCGGCGCCAGCGAAATCATCGATCGTGCAACCCTGTCCGAGCCGGGTAAGCCATTGGCGAAGGAGCGCTGGGCGGCGGTGATCGATTCGGTCGGCAGCCATACATTGGCCAACGCCTGCGCCAGTACGCGTTCCGAAGGCACCGTTGCCGCGTGTGGATTGGCGCAGGGCATGGACTTCCCGGGCTCGGTTGCACCGTTCATTTTGCGCGGCGTGACCCTCGCGGGCGTCAACAGCGTGACGCAACCCAAGGCCCGTCGCGTGCAGGCTTGGGAGCGTCTGGCCAAGGATCTGGATTTCGCCTTGTTGCCCCTGATCAGCCATGAAATCGCTTTAAGCGAGGCGATTAATACTGCGCCTGAGTTGCTTGCCGGGCGCATTCGTGGCCGGGTTGTGGTCGACGTCAATCGCTGAGAATCAGCCGACGCTAGGCCTGCGTTTCGCGATCCAGTAACAGGCGCTTACGTTCGACGCCCCAACGGTAACCGGAGAGGTTGCCGTCGCTGCGCACCACACGGTGACAGGGGATCGCTACCGCCAACCGGTTCGCACCACAGGCCTGAGCCACCGCGCGCATCGAGGTTGGCGCGCCGATGCGCAGGGCAATTTCGGAATAACTGGCAGTGCTGCCCGCAGGAATTTCCCGCAGCGCTTGCCAGACTCGCTCCTGAAACGCCGTGCCTCTGACGTCCAGCGGCAAGTCGAGGCCAATGGCCGGCGCTTCAATAAACCCCACGACTTTTGCGATCAACTGCTCAAAATCGCTATCGGCACCAATCAGATTGGCGCGGCGAAACTGATCCTGTAAATCACACACCAATTGGTGCGGATCGTCCCCCAGCAGAATCGCGCAAACCCCACGATCACTTTGCGCCACCAGAATCGCCCCGAGCGAGCATTCGCCGACAGCGAAGCGGATATCGTTGTTCTGCCCGGCCGCGCGGTAATCACCGGGCTTCATGCCTAAAACCTGATCGGCTGATTCATAGAAACGACTATTGGAATTAAAGCCTGCGTCATACAGCGCATCGGTCACCGAGCCGCCGTCCGCCAAGCGTTCACGCACCCTGCGCGAGCGATGCGCGGCGGCGTAACCTTTCGGGGTGAGTCCGGTAGAAGCTTTGAACACGCGGTGGAAATGAAATGGACTCAAGCCTGCTGTTTCCGCGAGGTCATTCAGCGTCGGTAACGTTTCAGACGACTCAATCTGCCGACAGGCTTGCGCCACCGTCTTCGCGTGTTGAGCGTTGACCTCCGTCTGATCTTTACCGGCGCGCTTACTCGGCCGATAACCCGCCGCTTCAGCCTCGGCAGCGCTGTCGAAAAACTCCACATTCTGTGGTTTTGGAAGGCGCGCCAGGCTACTCGGGCGGCAATAGATGCCGGTGGTTTTCACTGCGTAGACAAACTGCCCGTCCGCCCGTGGGTCGCGGGCAACGACGGCGGCCCAGCGTGGATCGTTTTCGATGTTGAGGTGGGTAGAAAGCGTTTTCATGAAGGTTAATCCGTTGGCCTGTTTGATTCAGGTTATCCAGTGCCGGCGAGGACAACACTCCGGGCCTTGCGGTCAAACTCTTAAGCTTATCCGGCTACGCGAAAGGTCAGGTTGATCCGCTGCTCACCGAGTTGCGGATGACGACCCTGTTTGATCGGTAACACGCCATGAAAGCGCAGCCGATCGACGCCGCCCCAAATCACCATGTCGCCGTGCAGCAACGGAACACGTTGGGTCTTGTCGCTGCGGGCAAAACCGCCGAAAAGGAATATCGCCGGTAAACCCAGTGACAGAGAAACGATCGGCGCGGCGTAGGCATTTTCGTCTTTGTCCTGATGCAAAGACATTTTGGCGCCGGGGATATAGCGATTGATCAGGCAGGAATCTGCCACAAAATCAGGAAAACCGGCTTGGGTGGCGGCTGAATGGGCCAATTCAGCAAAGGCCTCTGGCATTGCTGGCCATGGCGCTCCACTGAGCGGGTCGATGCTGGAGTAACGGTAGCCACTGCGGTCGGTGATCCAGCCCAAAGCGCCACAACTGCTGGTACCGACGGACATACTGAATCCGCCCGGCGTCATCATGCTGCGCAATGGCGCTGCTTCAAGTACGTTTTCCAGTGCCGGTAGAAGTTGATGGACAACAGGCAGCGCGAACCCCCTCAGCACCCACGATTGTTCACCGATCTGGTCTGCGCGAGGCTGTTGTTGCGGTTCGTTGTCAGCGAACAGGTCGAAGTTGCTCGGTTGCATGGTGTTCACAATGCGTCGTGAAAGATGATGCCTAGGGTATGCCGATTCCCACTGTGCAGGCGACTGACGCCGTGACGCATGGTCACCCGATAGTCGCCGCGTACGCCTTTGACCGGTCGTTGGTTCACCGCGAAGATCAACGCGTCGCCTTTTTTCAGATCCATGACGTGAACGCGTGATTGCATGCGTGGGCGCTGTTCGGTCAAAACGAACTCGCCGCCGGTGAAATCTTCGCCAGGCTCTGACAAAAGAATCGCCACTTGCAGTGGGAATACCTGATCGCCGTACATGTCCTGATGCAGACAATTGTAGTCCTGCGGGCCATAGCGCAGTAACAGCGGAGTAGGGCGCGTCTGTTCGGCGGTGTGACATTGCTGAATAAATTCAGCGTGCGTCGTCGGAAAACGCTCGGGCAGATTCATGCGCGCCTGCCAGCGATTCGCTAGCGGCGCGAGATACGGATACAACGCTGTGCGCAGCCGCTCTACGGCTGTGGGCAATGGATAGCGGAAGTATTTATATTCGCCGCGACCGAAGCCGTGGCGGGCCATGATGACCTGCGAACGGAACGGTTCGGTCTGCGGGTACAAGTCACTCAAATGATCACACGTCTGGCCAAGCAGCAGGGAGCGGATGATGACAAAACCATCCTGATCCAGTTGCTGCTCCAGCGTTGACCAGTCGAGCGAATTCAGTCGGGCAGGGTACATTGGCATGCTGATTCCTGGACGCAAAGTCGAGGTGATCAGGCTAGACACATCCCTGCGGCAGAACACTCCGCCGCTTGCGGTCGAATTCGCAGCGGCGCCTTACAACGCTTTGCTGACGCTGATTTCGCTGATCACATCTTCGCTGCCATGCAGGGCATCGAGTGCAGCCTTTGCTTCTTCGGCGGTGCCGTTTTCCAACTGCGCGAACTCAAAGCGGCGTTCGCCATTGAGTTTGTACTTGATGACGTATTTGGTCGTTTGGGCCACGTTCATGCTTACCTGTGTGCGTTGGCGGGATCGGCTCAGCTCAGTTTGGTGCTGGAGCGGCGGATGATCTTGATCGAGTGCGTCAGGGTCGGCTTGCGGGTCACGCTGATCGGCCGACGGTTGACGGTGTCGATGGTGATGTTCCAGAAACCGGTGCTCGGTGCGGTGATGCGGGCCGGAAACGTGTCGAAAGCGCCGCCGTGGTAGGTGTGACGGCCGCCGTTCTTGAAGCTGCGGAAGTTGGCGTCGTTCATCAGACGGATGTTGCAGGTTTGCGAGCACTGGATGACGACGATGTCGTCTTCGTTGAGGTGCTCGCGCTGGTGAATAAATTTCATGGGCGCCTCCAGAAGGGCTTTTTCTACAAAATCAAAACGATAGCTTGTCGATTGGGCGCAGTTTATCAGCCCGCACGGGTTATTATCTGGCCGTCGGGCGTTGGTTTGACAATTTTGAACAGATATTCGCGATTGGATGCAGGTTAAATGCAGAAGACCTCGGAGAAAAACGGCATTTGTGCTGTCGGACGGTCTTTAAAGGAGGATTTGTATGAAGTGGGGTGTGGTGTGTCTGCCGTTGGTTTTGGCTTTGGGTGGTTGCGCGAATGTTTCTGAAATCAACGAAACGCTGCCGACCATGAGCGTGATCTCTGGCAAGAAGCCCCATGAGTATGCGCAGTGCCTGGCGGAAAAACTGGCTGACAGCCGTGGTGCGCTGCAGGTGCAGCCGAAGAAGGACGGCGTCCAGGTGATCGTTCCGGGCAAATTGTCGACGGGTGCAGCAGCGGTGTTTGACATCGAAGACCGCTCCGGCGGCAGCAGCATCAAGCTGCACGAGCGCATGTCCAATGTGCCGGTACGCCCTCGCGATGTGCGTAACGCGGCCAACGCCTGCATCTCTGGCTGATAGACTAGCCGTCATCAGCATCAATGCCGCCACAGTCATGCTGTGGCGGCATTTTCATTTCTGGAGTCGCGATGAAGCGAGAGCAAGTGCGGGAGCGCCATGCAGAGGGCCTTATCTCTGCCACCCATGTCATCCAGAACCCGGCGAACTCGGGTGAATGGATTGTCTTTTTCAAGAAAAGCGCCGGTCGCAGCTATTTTCTGGTCGACGATAACGACGAAGTCGAATCGTTCAGCAAACTCGATGACTTGATCGAAGTCGTGCGCGGCCTCGGGATCAAGTTCGCTGAAATCCACATGTAGCGATTATTTGCAGACCACCACGACGCTGCGGGTTTTGTAGTTGCCGACGTCAACGCCCAGCGTTTTGTCGCTCTCTTTTGGCTGCGGTGTGCCGTCAGTGCCAACGATGCGATACCCGGTACCTGCGCAAGAGGCGTCAGCCTTTTCATAGCAAGTGGCCCAGGAATTGGCTTCGCCGGAGCAATCAATGGTCAAACCCTGTTCACCGGTTTTCAGGTACGTCGGCTCAGAGGTGGCGCAGCCGGCCAATGCCAGTACTGCAATAAGCGGCAAAAATTTGTTTATGTTCATAGGTGTCGTCTTCAGCGAGTAGGGGGGACTAGACGCTCTGACAGCGCCGGCGTGAAAAGGTTATAGCGATTGGCCACTTGTTTGTACGTGGACACAAAAAAGCCCTGCGCATTGGCAGGGCTTATGGCGTAACGCGGTCAATCAGTCTTGATTTTTGCCGCGACGCTTAGGCGCAGGAGGGGTGTAGTCGAGCACCGAGGCCACCTCAATCGCCATTGCTTCGGTAGGTAGCGGCCCGGAAACATCCTCGCCATTGGTGGCAGTAATGTGCCATTGGCCATCTTTGCCCTTGCCGACGGTGTACCCGTTGATGATTTTTGGTTCGGCCATCTATCTGTCTCGTTCGCTGTTTCAAAGTCGCCATGATACCGGCAAATGCTGGCGCTGGGTGATGATGCGCGTATGGTGGTAGATTCTTTGAGCTACGCTGATTTCGCTGCTCGATGATGCCAGCGGAACTATCCGCCAGAATATTTCTCTATGATGGCATCGGTTAGCCAGCGCGGGGCATTGTAAGGTGCACGCCGCCTGATTAGACTGCGCCGAAACTCGTACACACAGCCTTTTCAAGGACTTATATGATCAAGAAATGCTTGTTCCC
>Ga0160457_1000079_pt1 | contig 137180 bp, 127 predicted proteins | sample HID1972M_E6MG_FD_108242 | JGI IMG/M metagenome (GOLD analysis project Ga0160457, IMG submission 108242) | Enriched pill bug-associated microbial communities from UW Madison campus, WI, USA - HID1972M_E6 MG | ecosystem: Host-associated > Arthropoda: Insects > Digestive system > Unclassified ...
ATCGAGCCGTAAAGCGAGCCGAGCATCGCAGGGCGGCGGGGTCGAAGAGCAGCCCATGTCTGAGCGCAGCGAGTTTGGGCTGCGTGCCCCGTCGACCGAGAAGCGCAGGGGACCGCCGCGGCTGTATCGCGGCGGATCGCGTCCGGCGAAAGGACCTTTTGGTTCCTTTTGGGTCCATCCAAAAGGGACTCGCACGCGCAGCGGGCGAAAGCTCTGCACTTGCCTGCGCTTCTTAGCTCGTCGCTTCGACTTCGACGCTCCAAGAAAATTAAGGAATCAGCCGCAGGAGCGGAGATCAAGTACAGGGCTTCCGCGCTGTCGCGCGGCTTACTTTTGTCTTGGCAAAAGTAAGCAAAACCGTCTTCGCCGGACGCGAGCCGATGCGATGAAGCCGCATCGGTACCCTCCGCTCCTCGCCTGACGCGGCACGCAGCCCAAACTCGCTGCGCTCAGACATGGGCTGCTCTTCGGCCACGCCAGGCTCCGGTGCTTGGCTCGCTTTACGGCTCGATTGAAAATCAAGAGCTGAAAGCAACAGCAACGGCAGCGGCCGAAGCGCGAGCAAGAAGCCAGCAAGATCAGAATGATGACCAGCACTATGCGTTCTTGAAGAAGCGTCTCCCGCATGCGCGGGAATGACGGCGGTAGAGCAAACCCCACCAAAAGAAACGGCCCCGCATGCGGGGCCGTCTCATCAATCCATAACCAACCGCCAATCAGGCGCGCAACACCCCCGGCAACCACAACGACAGTTCCGGGAACAGCGCCACGATCAACAACACGCCCAGACCCGCGAGCCAGAACGGCCAGATCGTCCGCATGCTCTCGCCGACGGTGATCTTGCCGATGGCAGTACCGATGAACAGCACCGAGCCCACCGGCGGCGTCACCAGGCCGAGGCCGCCGGTCAGTACCAGCACCAGACCGAAGTGGATCGGGTCGATGCCATAGGCACGGGCGACGGGCAGAAAGATCGGGGTGCAGATCAGGATCAGCGGGGCCAGATCCATGAAGGTGCCGAGCAGCAGGAGGATCACGATGATCATCAACAGCACCGCAAGCTTGCTGTGGGCGAAGGACTGAAGGAAATCGACAGCGGCCGAAGGCACCTGCAGGTACGCCAGCAGCCAGCCGAACACCGAGGCCGTCGCGATCACGAACAGGATCACGCCGGTGCTGCGCGCGGCATGGACGATCGTGTTCTTGAACTCGCGCAGCTTGAGCTGGCGGTACAGCACGATCGTCACCAGCAGTGCGTAGACCACGGCGATGGCCGCACTCTCGACTGCAGTGAAGATACCCATGCGGATGCCGATGAAGATCAGCGCGACAAGACCCAGACCCGGCAACGCCGACACCAGCCGCAGCAACACCGCGCGCCAGCCCGGGAAGATCTCCACGCCGTAGCCGCGATGCCGGGCCACGAAGTAACCGGTCACCATCAGCGCGGCGGTCATCAGCAGCGCGGGCATGATGCCGGCCGCGAACAGGTCGGCGATCGACAGGCCGCCGCCGGCCGCTGCGGTGTACAGGATCAGGTTGTGCGACGGCGGCACCAGCAGCGCGACCAGCGCCGCGGTGATGCTGACATTGACCGCGAAGTCGCGGTCGTAGCCGCGCTTGACCATCTGCGGAATCATCGTGCCGCCGACCGCGGAGACGTCGGCGATCGCCGAGCCCGAGACGCCGCCGAAGAACAGCGACGACAGGATCGACACCTGGCCCAGACCACCGCGCATGCGGCCGACCAGCGACGAAGCGAGTGCGATCAGGCGCTCGGAAATGCCGCCGCGCATCATGATCTCGCCGGCGAAGATGAAGAGCGGAATCGCGATCAGGGATGCCGAGCCGATGCCGGCCGACACCTGTTGCACCAGCACGATGGACGGCAGGTCGAGATAGAGCAACGTCGCCAGCGCGGCGGCCGCGAGTGCGAACGCCACCGGCACGCCGAGGATCAGCAGCAGCGCGAAGACGATGAAGAGAAGCGCGATGGCCATGTCAGTGGCCCTCCCCGGCCGGCGCGGCGCGCAACACGCCCACGAATTGATTGAGTGCGAACACCACCATCAGCGCCCCCCCCACCGACAGCGGCAGATAGTTGATGCTCTGCGGCAGCGACGCGCCCGCCGCCTTGATGTGCAGGCCGTCGAACAGCAGCACCGCGCCCCACCAGGCAATGACGGCGCCGATCGAACTGATCACCAGCGGGATCAGCAGATCCACCAGCTTGCGGATCGCCGGACGCATGTGGTCCTGCAGCAGGAAGAAGCCGAAATGGCGCTTGGTATGCACGCCGGCCGCGGCGGCGAGGCTCATCGCGATGCTCAGCAGCAACAGGGTTACCGGCTCGGTCCAGCTCGGCGAGTCGTTGATCACATAGCGGGCGAACACCTGCCAGCCCTGCACGATCACCAGCCCGAACAGGGCGATGGCGGCAATGGCGATGACGGTATCGGCCAGGCGATCGAGTGCGCTCTTGGGCGCGTCTTCGGGCGCAAGGGTCGTGTCTTCGGACATCGTGGATTCCCGTGTCGGATTCTGTCGAATCAGGCGAGGTCGCGGATGCGACGGTAAAGGGTCTGCAGTTCCGGCTGCTGCAGGTAGCGCTCGCGGATCGGCTGCGCCGCGCTGCGGAAGGCGTCCATGTCGACGTCGTTGAACTCGATGCCGTAGTCGGCAACCTGCTGGCGCGCAGCGCCTTCGGATTCATCCCACATCTGGCGCATCACCGGCACCGATGCACGCGCAGTGTCGATGAGCAGATCGCGATCACCCGGACGCAATGCATCCAGCGAGCGACGCGAGATCAGCAGGATGTCGGGCGCATACGAGTGCTCGCTCTGCGACCAGTAGTGCGCAGCCTCGAAATGACGGCTGGAATGGAAGCTGCGCATGTTGTTCTCGGCGCCGTCGATCATGTGCGTCTCCATGCCGGAGAACGTGTCGCCCAGCGACATCGGCGTCGGGTTCGCGCCGAGCAGACGCACCAGGTCGATGAACATGTCCGACGAGGCGACGCGCAGCTTCAGGCCGTGCAGGTCCTTCGGTGTGACGATCGGATGGCGCGTGTTGTAGAAGCAGCGCGCGCCGCTGTCGTAGACCGCCAGGCCCACGAGATCGCGCGTGCCGAAGCCGTCGAGTACGGTCTGTGCGACACCTGCGTCCAGCGCATGGCGCATGTGCACGACCGAATCGAACGCATACGGCAGGCACAGCGCGGTGGTCAGAGGGAACGCGTTGTTGAGCGCGCCGGCATACACCCGGGTCATGTCGATCGCACCGAAGCGCGCCATGTCGATCGCCTCCGACTCGCGGCCCAGCTGGCCGGAGTGGTACTGGCGCAGGCGTACGCGGCCACTGGTTTCGCGGTCCATCGTTTCGCCGATCCACTTCACCGCATTGACCGTGGGGTAATTGGCCACGTGGACGTCGGTGGCGGTCAGGACGGTGTTCGCCTCGTCGGCGCGCAACACGGAAGGCAACAACGGCGCGGCGCAGGCGGCGCCGAGTCCGGCGAGGAAGGCGCGCCGTGTCGTCATACCGCGTCCTCCTCCGTCTGCGGGGCCGCGGCGCGTGCCGTCAGCACCAGTTCGCCATGACCCGCGAACACCACGCGGGCGCGCTGGCCAGGCAGGATGTCGTGGATGCCGGTGGCGTTACCGGTGGCGATCAGCTCGCCCGCCTTCAGCGGACGCCCGCGACGTGCCGAGCGCGACAGTGCGAAGGCGAACGCCGCGCGCAGACCACCGGGCAGTGTGGTCGCGCCGCCGGTGCCGACGCGCGTGTCGTCGATCCAGCTCTCGGCGGTGAGTGTGGTTTCGTCGAGCGACGTCCAGTCCGGAATCTCGCCGCCGACGACCAGGCCGTTGTTGTTGCCGAAATCCGACACCACCACGCGCGGGCCGAGCTGGTTGATCGTGGCCAGCGGGCTGCTGGCGACTTCCAGACCGATGAACAGCGTCGCAGGCAATGCGGCGGCCTCGTCCGGGGTCCAGTCGATCTTGTCCACCGGTGCGTCAGCGTCGAGTCGCAGCACAAATTCCGCTTCGATCGCGCCGAAGCCGCCTGCGAAGACGTGGAACTCGGTGGCGTCGTCGGCCTGCTGCAGACGGTTGCGGAAGACCGGTCCCAGGAGACGTTCGTCGCCGGAGGCATCGCGCCTTTCCGGCGCGATGTAGCCGACCTTCCAGCCGACCAGGGTTTCGGGCCACTGCGCGATCGCAGCGTCCTGTACCGCGTATGCGGCGACGAGATCGTCGGGAATGTCACCGGGAAAACCGGGCAGCGACTGCCCGTTCCGGCGCGCGTCGAGGAAGGCGTCGACGATGCCGCGGGTGGCGTCGCTCGGCGCCGGATTCGACGTCGACGGATGCGCGGAGGCGTTGTTCAAGCGGGTTGCTCCTGGCCTGGGTCCGTTTGCTGCACCGCAGATCGCGGTGCCTGTGGGTGTCTTGTATGGTAAACCGGTGTCATCTTCAATGTGCACTGCGGCAAAAACACGAAGACGCGGTTGGAAGAGGGAGCGATCGGGATGCGGGAACGCGGGTTTACAGCACTTTTGTGCGGTTTTCTGTTCGCACTGCCTGCAGCTCTTCATGCTGCAGCTGCTCGCGATGATGCGGGGCCGACAATCGTCCTGTGGGGCGCCGAAGACAGCGCACCGGCAGGCCGGGTCACCGAGCGCAGCGATGACCCCGCGGCACCCGATCGCATCATCGAGGACGTCCGCTCGCCCTACCTCGTCGTGTACGCACCCGAACGCCCGAACGGCACCGCGCTGCTGGTGACGTCCGGCGGCGGCTACGCGCGCATCGTGCTCGACAAGGAAGGCACCGCGCTGGTGCCGGCCTTCGTGGACGCGGGCGGCATCACCCTGTTCGTGTTGCGCTACCGGCTGCCGGATCGCGCCCATGCCGAAGGCGCCGACGCACCGCTGGCCGACGCACAACGTGCGATGCGTCTGATCCGCGCGCATGCATCCGACTACGGCATCGATCCGGCGCGTGTCGGCGTCATGGGCTTCTCCGCGGGCGGCCATGTTGCCGCGCGCCTGGCGAGCACACCGGACGCGGTCTACGCCGCCACCGACGCGGCGGATGCGCAGCCTTCGCGGCCCGACTTCGCCCTGCTCGTCTATCCGGTGATCTCGATGCACGCGCCACTGGCGCACACCGGTTCGCGCACGCGTGTGCTGGCTGCTGGCGACACGCCCGAAGCCATCGCGCTCAATCACTATTCGCCTGACCTGCACGTCGACAGTCGTACGCCGCCGCTGTTCCTGCTGCATGCGCAGGACGACGATGTCGTGCCGGTCGGCAATGCACTGGCGATGCATGCCGCCGCGTTGCGCGCAGGCGTGCCGGCCTCGTTGCATGTTTATCCTCATGGCGGACACGGTTTCGGCACACGTGGCGCGAACGGTGCTCTCGCCCGCTGGCCGCAGCTCGCCCTCGACTGGATCCAGGAACAGACCCCTCCCCCATGACCGACTTCCCGACCGATCCCGGCCGCCGCCACTGGTTGCGCGTCGGCGCCGGCGTCGCGGCGCTGTCCGCGCTGCCCGGCGCATTCGCCGCCGACACTTCCCCTCGCACCACCGTCGCGCGCGTACGCAGCGGCCGGATCGGCGGCAGCGTCGAAAACGGTGTGCATGTGTTCCGCGGCGTGCCCTATGGCGCCGACACCGCGCCGCGTCGCTGGCAGCCCGCGCTGCAGGAAACCGCCTGGCGCGGCGTGCGCGATGCGTTCGAATACGGGCCGTCTGCGCCACAACGCGGCAGCGACGGCCCTGGCAGCGAGGACTGTCTGCGTCTCAACGTCTGGACACCTGCGTTGCGCGATGGCGCGAAGCGCCCTGTGCTGGTCTACATCCACGGCGGCGCGTTCAACACCGGCTCGGGCAGCGATCCGCTCTACGACGGCGGCGCGCTGAGCCGCAGTGGCGATGTCGTGGTGATCACCGTCAACCACCGGCTCAACGCATTCGGCTATCTGCATCTGCGCGATCTCGGCGACGCCTCGTTCGCGCACGCGGGCAACGTCGGCCAGCTCGATCTGGTGCAGGCGCTGGAATGGGTGCGCGCGCATGCGGCCGAGTTCGGCGGCGATGCCGGCAACGTCACCGTGTTCGGCCAGTCCGGCGGCGGCGCGAAGATCGCGACGCTGATGGCGATGCCGGCCGCACGCGGCCTGTTCCATCGCGCGTGGACGATGAGCGGCCAGCAGGTCACCGCCGCAGGACCACGCGCGGCGACGCAGCGCGCGCAGATCTTTCTCGATGCGCTGGGTGTCGCAGCCGGCGATCTCGAGCGGCTGCGCACGCTGCCGATGCAGGCATTGCTCGATGCGCAGCGCGCGCGCGACCCCTCGCGCGTCGAAGACAGCGCGCTGTACTTCGGCCCCGTCGTCGACACGGTGCACCTGCCGCGCCATCCGTTCTGGCCCGATGCGCCGCCGCAGTCGGCAGGCATTCCGATGGTCATCGGCAACACGCGCGACGAGACGCGCGCCTTCCTCGGCCACGATCCGGACAACTTCACGCTGGGCTGGGACGCGTTGCCGGGCAAGCTGCGCACGCAGCAGTTCGTCGATCTCGATCCCGCGGTCGTCGTCGCCGAATACCGCCGGCTGTATCCGGATTACACGCCGTCGGAGGTGTTCTTCGCCGCGACCACCGCCGGACGTTCGTGGCGCGGCGCGGTCGAGGAACTGGAAGTCCGAGCCGCGCAGGGCCGCAACACCTGGGCCTACCAGCTCGACTGGTATCCGCGCAGCGAAGAAGGCGCGCGTCTGCGCGCGTTCCACACGCTCGACATCCCGCTGGTGTTCGGCAACACCGGCGTAGACGGCGCGAAGACGGGAAACGCCGACGACGCACGCGCAGTCGCCGCAGACATGCGCGACGCACTGCTGGCCTTCGCACGCAGCGGCGACCCCAACCACGCCGGCATGCCGGCCTGGGCGCCGTACTCGATGGCATCGCGCGAGACGATGGTGTTCGATGCCGCGCCGCGCCTGGAGCACGACCCGCGCGGCGGCGAGCGTCGGCTCTACCAGCAGGCACCGTTCGTGCAGCGGGGCACGCAGTGATCCGGCGCAAGGCCGTCCTGGCGATCGCATCGGCCGCCCTGCTCGCCGCCTGCACGACGACCGGATCGACCGCCGACGCGCCCGTGTTCCGCCACGCGCCGCTGGTCACGGACCACTTCATCGCCGATCCGTCCGCGCACGTTTTCGACGGCCGTATCTACGTCTACGGCTCGCACGATGTCGACGAACCGCCGCGCAACCGTGAACCCGGCCGCGGTTTCGTGATGCGCGACTACCGCGTGCTGTCGATGGACCGCATCGGCGGCCCGGTCACGGTGCACGCGCCCGGCCTGCGACTCGAAGACGTGCCCTGGGCATCGATGCAGCTGTGGGCGCCCGATGCGACGCAGCGCGACGGCCGCTACTACCTGTACTTCCCGGCGAAGGACGCGGACGGCATCTTCCGCATCGGCGTGGCCACTGGCGATCGTCCCGAAGGGCCGTTCACCGCGCAGCCCGAGCCAATCCCCGGCAGCTACAGCATCGACCCGGCGGTGTTCGCCGACGACGACGGCACGCGCTATCTGTACTTCGGCGGCATCCACGGCGGCCAGCTGCAGCGCTGGGTGTCGGGCAGCTACGACCCGGCGATGGGCATCACCGATCTGCAGCAGCCCGAGGCGCCCGCACTGATGCCGCGCGTGGCGCGCCTGTCCGACGATCTGCTGACGTTCGCGGAAACACCGCGCGAAGTGCAGCTGGTCGACGACACCGGCGCGCCGATTCTCGGCGGAGATCTCGACCGGCGCTTCTTCGAGGCCGCCTGGGTCCACCGTCACGATGGCCGTTACTACTTCACCTATTCGACCGGCGACACGCACACGATCGCCTATGCAACCGGCGATTCGCCGTACGGACCGTTCACGTACCGCGGCGTCGTGCTCGCACCGGTGCAGGGCTGGACCACGCATCACTCGATCGTCGCAGTGGAGGGCCGCTGGTATCTGTTCTATCACGACACCGAACTGTCGAACCGCACCCACCTGCGCAGCACGAAGGTCGCCGAGCTGACCCACGAGGCCGACGGCCGCATCCGTACCGTCGATCCCTTCGTGCGCTGACACCACGGCGCACGCGCGTCCTTGCCTTTCAACGGAATCACGTCCATGCGGCCTCCGCGTCTGCTCACCCTCGCACTGTCGTTGTCCCTGCCGCTCACCGCCGTCGCGGCGGACGATCCGATGCGCCCGCCGGTCACGCCGATCCACGCCAGCAAGCTCGTGCTGGTCGGCGACTCGACCACTGCCGTGCAGGGCGGCTGGGGCGGCGCGTTCTGCGATCGCCACGTCACCTCGTTCCTCACTTGCACCAACCTCGCCCGCGGCGGCCGCAGCACCTACAACTATCGCGCCGAAGGCTCGTGGGACATCGCCCTGCACGAGATGCGCGCCGGCCCTTTCGATGCGGTCTATGTGCTGGTGCAGTTCGGCCACAACGACCAGCCGGGCAAGCCCGGTCGATCCACCGATCTGGCGACCGAGTATCCCGACAACCTGCGCCGCTATGTCGCCGAGATCCGCGCCGCCGGTGCGCGCCCGGTGCTGGTGACGCCGTTGACGCGCCGGCAGTTCGAGGACGGTGTGCTGATCGATGACCTGGCGCCGTGGGCCGAGGCGACGCGTGTGGTCGCACGCGAACTCGACGTGCCGCTGGTCGATCTGCACGCACGCAGCCGGGCGCTCGTGCAGGGCATGGGCCCGGTCCTGGCGATGCGCGCGGCGCAGCGTCCGGCCGCACCCGAGCAGGTCGTTGCGGCGCAGGCGGGCACCACGATCGGCACGCCGCCGTCTGCAGCGACCGCAGCCGCGCCGGTGCCGGCCGCTGCGCAGGACAACGCCACCACAGAGCCGATGGGCCAGGCCAAGCTCGCGTTCGACTACACGCATCTCGGCCCGGAAGGCGCCGCGCTGTTCGCAGCGATCGTCGCCGACGAACTCGCGCAGCAAGTCCCGGCGCTACGCCGCAATCTGATTCCATAGTCGTACGCGCCGGTACAGCGCTTCAGCGCATTGCCCCTGGCGCGATGCGTTGTCGGACATCGCGGGCGGCGACCGCTGCTTCCGCGCTCGCCGCAGCACCCGCTGACGCGCAAGCCTGATGTGACAGGTAACGCCGCGTCGCGCGCAAGCGCGCTCCTGCAAGCGCATGTGCCAGGCGCGCGTTTACAGCATCAGGCAGGCCGCGTGATCCGGGCCGCGCGTCTTCGGGTCGCCGGCGCCATGCAGCCACCGGCGATCAACCTGGTCAGCCACGCGGCCCGGGAGCCGCGTGGCGCCAGCATCAATGCACCTCGGCGACGTTGTTGAGGCGGGTCACTTCCTCGCCATCGCCCGGCAGCGCGATGCGCACGCGGCCACCGCGCGGATCGACGCCCGCCGCGTGTTCCAGACGCAGCGTCGCGTTGCGCGGCTGCAGATCACGCGGCGCTTCGAGTGCGGGAATGTCGGCACGGGCGAGTTCGCGGCCACGCGCGTCCTCGAGAATCGCGACGCCGCCCGGTACGTCGGCATGGCCGAGGCTGTGCACGGTGACCTCGACCGCACCGTCGACCACGCGCACGTCGCCGCGACCGATGCCGATGTCGGCGCGCATCTCCACCGGCGTGCCAGCCTCGATCAACTCGAACTCGAACACCTGGGTCTGGCCGGACGCGAACGACAGGTCCACCGACATGCTGGACTCCAGCGTGACCTCGCGCGTCTGCGCGCGGCCGTCGATGGTCTCGTCGCCGTTGCGGTCCACGCCGCTGGTAATGCGCCAGCGGCCGGGCGCGACGTTCCAGCCGGTCATCGCCGCGTTCGCGGTGCGCGCGCCGGTATTGTGCGCGATCACCTTGAACGCCTCGCGCGAGGGCGCCGACACCAGCAGTGCGACCTGTTCGGCCTGGGCGTCGTCCGCGAATCGCCAGCTCACTGTGTGGCCGGGATAGGTGGAGTTGCGCTTCAGCCCCAGGCCGCCGAGCCGGACGCGCTGCAGGAATTCGCTGTGCGCCTCGACGCGGTCGGACCACCAGTGACCTTCGGTGTTCATGTACTCGCGCATTGCCTTGGCCTGGATGCCGTCCGCATGCAGCGCTTCGAGATACGCCTTGTCGCCGGTCTGCTGCCAGGCGAACACGCTCTGCACGCCGGTGTCGCCCTTGTCGGCCGACTGCTGCAGGCGCGTGCCCCAATCCTCGCGCCGACCGAGGACGTCGACGTAGTTCTCCGAGAGGTTTGACAGGCCCGCCGGTCCGCCGCGGTCCACGCGATACTGCAGCGGCTGCAGATACTTGTCGTCACCGGTCCAGCGCCACGCGGCCCAGTACAGATGCATCGTGTCGGCGCCGCCGGAGCCGTCGAACAGATCGCCGCCGCGACGCTCGCCGGTCGCCCAGTTGATCTCGTTGGGCAACTGCCAGGCGCCGTTCCCGTCGGTGTAGGCGTGGGCGAGATAGCCATCGGCCAGCCCGGTGATCATCGCGCGGCTGGTCGGATCGGCATTGAACACGCCGAGCAGGAACGCCGGGTGCAGCACCGGGAACGAATACGGCTTCTGCCACTGCCAGCGCGGCTCGCGGTAGACCTTGTTGCCGCCGAACCAGTTGCTCGAGAACAGCACGTGGCCCTGCGGATTGCGCAGCACGATCTTCTCGTCGAGATCGCGCACGGTTTCCATCAACCGCGTCATCGTCAGCGGATCGCCCCAGTTGAGCAGATACATCGCGCTGTTGGTATTGATGCCTTCCTCGTAGGCATGCAGCTCGTCGGTCTCGATCGTCGACAGGCCACCGGCGAACATGTCGTTCGCGTAGGCCGCATCGGCCAGTGCGGTGATCGAGGCGTTGATCTTGTCCGGGATCACGCCCATCAGCGCCAAGCCCGGCCACTGCTGCGACAGATCGCTGTCGTCGGAAATGCCGCCACCGAAATCGCCGAACTCGACCTGGCGCTCGTCGATCCACCATTCGACGAAGCGGCGCACGGCCATGAGGTCTTCGAGCTGGCGGAATGCCCACAGCGGCACGCCGGCCGGCGCCTGCGGCTGCTCGAACGGCGGCAGGCCCTGGCTGTTGTAGCTCATGTAGTTCCAGTAGCGCCGGCCCAGCGCGTGGTCCGGATCCACCCGCAGCAGATCGCTGATGTCGGCGAACGCGCGCGCGTACAGGCGCTGGCGCTTGGACGTGGTGTGTTCCTCGACCAGGAAGCCCCAGTTGTCGCGGACCTGGTTGAAGCGGTCGGCGACGTGCTCTTTGAGCGCCTCTTCGCGCGGCTTGTAGACCATGCGCACTTCGGCGCCGTCGAGCGCAGCCGCATCGAAACCCGGCGCCGCCGAGGCGATGCTGATCCACAGGCTGTCCTGGGTCAGGATGCGGTCGCGCAGGTCCAGCCACAGCGTGCGCTTCTCGCCCGGCGTCACCGAGACCGACACGTCGATCATGTCGCGCGCCGGCCAGATCGGATCCTTGACGCGGATATTGAGCGGAATGGCCGAGACGCCGTCGACGTTGTGCGTCGCGGGCAGGTCCAGCGCCGGAATGTCGATGGCGATGCCGTCGAGTCCGTCGTACATGTTCTCCCAGCTGTGCGCCCAGCTGCGGATCAGCGGCTGCGCGGCGGGCGCATTGCCGATGCCCGAGGGAATCAGCACGTGCACGATCGGCTGCCTGGCCTCGCGCACGGGCGGTGTCGTCCGCTCGCGGAACGCCGCGCGACCGGGCAACGCCAGCACCATGCTGCGTTCCTCGGGCGCGTAACGGCCTTCGATGAACTCGCGCAGGTCGGCGAGGTTGGTGTAGTCGATCCCGGCATTGCTGCGGATCGTATAGGCCTGCTTCACCGAGCCTTCGGGCTCGGCGGCATCGCTGACGTGATACGCCCAGATTTCCTGGATCGGGGTTTCCTGCGCGGTGTTGGCGAAGCGCAGATGCCCGCCCTGGCGGGTCTCGAAATCATCGACGCTGCGCACCACGCCTTGCTGCCGCGCGAACAGCGGCTGCTGCGTGTCGGCATCGGCGCCGTAGGTCGCTTCGCCGTAGGCGGCGCCGCGCAGTTCGATGCGGTTGAAAGGCTCGTCGGGCAGGGTCAGGTCCAGCGCCTTGCCGCCGTCGACGTAGGTGTTCCAGTCGGGCAGCTGGAAGTAGTCGTCGCGCCCGCGCAAACGGGAGCGGTTGTAGACGCCCGGCCACGTGGTCTCGGCGATGCCGTCGGTGGCCTTCCACATCCACTGCTTCAGGTCCCTGGTGTCGGCGAACTCAACCTTGCGGATCGTCGTCACCGGCGTGTCGAGCACCGGCGGCGCGGCGCCGTTCTCCCAGCCGTGGCGGAACAGCCACGCAGCATGGCGATCGTTCGGCGCCACGGCCGCGGTCGGCGCGCGGAAGCTGCGCACGGCCTGCACGCCGCTGGCATCGAGCATGCGGTCGTGCACACGGATGTCGTCGAAATCGCTGCCGCGCAGGAAGTTGTAGCGGCTCTGCACCTGGTGCGGCGCGAGAATGCGCGCGGCGAGGCCGAACTGGTCCAGGCCCGCGTCGTAGTCGAAACCGGCCTGTGCATTCGCCGGGCGCTCTTCGCGCGCGACTTCGCGGCCGTCGATGTACAGGCGCACACCGATGGTCTCGTCCCAGGCGAAGGCGACATGCGTCCACGCGTCGGCGGCGGGCGCGGTGTCCATCTTGAACGAGACGCGCGTGCGCGCCAGATTGGCGTCCGTCACGAAGGCATCGAAGCCTTCGCCGTTCCAGTCGATGCGCAGCCAGGCCATGTCCCAGCTGGAGTGGTCGGCATAGCCGACACGGAAGATCACGAACGGCGCTTCGCCGACCGGGTCGCGCGAGCGCCAGAAGAAGCTCAGCGTGCCGCGCGCGGCGTCGATGTTGCCCGGCGCGTTCCACGACAGCACACCGTCGTCGTCCCATTCGATCGCGCGGCCGCGCACGCCATCATCGACCAGGCGCACCTTGTCCTTGAAGTTCGGCACCGGATCGCCGGCGGCGGTATCGGCGACGAAATCCTGGTCGGCCGACACGTGGAACAGCAGGCGGGGCGTATCGTCCGCATGGACGGCGGCGGACAGGCCCAGGGCACAGGCGACGGCCAGGACTCGCTTCGACATCTGGTTCAACACTCGATCTCCTCGACAGCGCGCGCCGGCCGCAGCCGGCACGTCATTACGGATTGTCGGCCCGACGGCCCTCCAGCGCATGGCGGCGACGCCATTGCGGCAGATCCTTTTCCAGCAGCGTCTGGGGCCAGATGCCATACCAGGCGTAGCCGGTACGGCGCTCCTGCGACATGTCGGCCAGCGACGCGACCACCGCGCCGCCACGATCGACCAGCAGCGGCTGCTGCCGTTGCAGATCGTAGAACCGTGCCCAGACCTTCGCGCCCGCTTGCGCGACGAGGCGGACATCGCGCGGACGCGACCCGTCGCGCCCGATGCGCTCGATCGCGGTGTCTTCCAGATCGTGCGCTTCGAACCACGCCGCCGCGTTCTCGATCGCGTCCACGACGCGCGGCGAAGGCGGCTGTCGCATCAGCAGGCGCACGATCGCGACCGACTCGCCACTCGCCAGCGACGGCAGCTCGTAGCTGCGTGCGGTCGCCGGCTGCAGCGTGGTCTCGTCGTACTGCGCGGCCCAGATCGTCGGCGTGCCGTCGATGCGGACCTGCAGGTCGAGGATCAATGCGATCGCACGTTCGACCGCGGCCGCCGCGACGTCGCCGCGCAACGGCTGCAGTGCCGCGAGTGCGCCCTCGCCCTCGGCGATGTCCTGCAGCAGACCGACGACCTGGGTCATCGCGTCGTCGTTGAAAGTGACCTGGCCGCGATAGCTGGAGCGGTCGGGATGGAACTGCGGCCAGCCGCCGTTGGCGTACTGCGCGGCGAGCAGATAGTCGACGCCGCGCACGGCGGCATCGCGATAACGGGCGTCACCGTGCGCGCGCCACGCCTCCACCAGATGCACGATCTCGCGCGTGGTCGCGTCGTTGTCGATCGTCGCGTCGTCGGCGCGATCGGCCTGCGCGAGCGCAGCGCTCGCAGCGTCATCGAACGGCTTCGCGTAATCGATGGCCTGGCCGGCGAGATGCTTGGGCCAGCCACCCGACGCGGTCTGCGCCTGCAACATGCGCTCGGCGACCGGATCCGCCCCGGCGGCAGGCGCGGCCGTGCCCGTGACGAGCCCTGCCAGCAACACGATGCACTGCAACGCGCGCATCCTGATGCTCATTCGAACGGCCTCCAGCCCTGCATCAGCGTGGCGGTGTCGGGTGCGGCAGCGGTATCGCGCAGCCACGACACGCGGCCGTCGAGCGCGCTGCCCGGGCCGGTGTTGCCGTGCTCCGCGAAACGCGCGCTGGTCTGATTGTCGGGCTTGCCCCAGTCGTGCCAGCCCTCGGCCGGCACCGGCGCATCGATGCGGCAGTTTTCGAAGCGTGTGGCGCCATGCGGCCGCCATGGACGGCCGAGATACACCCGGCTCACAGCGGGCGCGGCAGTCAGGATGCAGTCGCGGAACACGAAGCCGTGGGCCTGGTCTGCAGGCGTCGACGGCGCGGTGACGTAGCCGTCGCCGATCGAATGCAATGCGCAGCGTTCGAACAGTGCGGTCGCCGCGCCGAACACGTAATCCACCGTGCCTTCGATGCGGCAATCACGGAACCACGCGAGCGTGCCGGCATTGCGCAGATACAGCGTGTCCTGGTGACCGAGCAGATGCACCTCGTCGAAGGACGCGCGCGTGCCGTCGACGACCAGTGCAACCGCCTGCCCCACAGGGCCGGCGTCGTTGGCGATCGTCAACTTCCCGGCATGGAAATCGTCGGCGCGCACGAACATCGTCGCGGAGCCGTAGGTGCCGAAGCCTTCGCCGGTCCGCGGATCGATCCGGCTGGCGTAGTGGTCGTGGACAATACGCGTGTGTTCCGCACCCGCACCGACGAGGCGCAACGCCGGCGCCCCGGGCGGCACGTCGACGACGCCGCGCCAGGTGCCGGCGGCAATCCGGATCGTGGCGGCATCGCCACCTGCGACCGCCGCATCGACTGCGGCCTGGACACTGGCGAACGCAGCGTCGCCGCTCCCGACGTCGAACACCCGCTCCGCCAGTGCGGCCGGCGCGAGCAGCGTCAATGACACTGCGAGGCAGACACGCCCCCGCCACCGTCGCTTCCGCGACGGCAGCGGGCGACGCAGGGAGGCCTCAGAAGCGATAGCGCGCACCGACGTAGTACTGGCGACCGGTCGTGGTGTAACGGTCGGGCAGCATCAGGTCGGAATCGACGTAACGGCGGTCGGGCGTGTCGAGCAGGTTGACCGCTTCGAACGTCAGGCTCAGCTTGTCGTTGACCTTGTACGAGGTGTTGAAGTCCACGTTGCGCACGCTGTGCTTGCCGGTGACGTCGGCGGTGCCGAACTGGTTGCCGTCCAGATCCCACACGTTCTCGCGGCTCAGCACTTCGCCGATGTAGCCGTCGCGGTAGCTGGTCGACACGCGCGCACTGAAGCGGCCATCGTCGTAGTACAGCGTGGCGTTGTAGGAGTTCGGCGACAGGTTCACCAGCTGGTTCTCGGTGACCTGGGTCACGATCGCGGTGTTGTTGCTGGCCGCGGTGCTGAACATGTACTCGATGTCGGAATCGACATGCGTGTAGTTCATCTGCACGCCGAACTTGCTCCAGAACCCCGAGAGGAAGGTGAAGGGCTGCTGGTAGGTCAGCTCCCAACCCTTCAGCGGGCCGCCCGGCGTGTTGTAGTAGCTCTGCACGTTGAAGACCGTGTCGGCGGTGAAGCCCGGTGGCAGCAGGTCCAGCGAATAGCCGAGGTCGGACCATGTGCTCAGCAGACGCGTGCGCTGCACGTAGGTCTCGATGTCCTTGTAGAACACAGCGGCCGACAGCAGGGCGCCATCGCCGAAGTACCACTCCGCGCTCAGGTCGAAGTTGGTGGAGCGGAACGGATCCAGCTTCGGGTTGCCGAGGTTGATCGAGTAGAAGCGGCCGTCGTCGAAGAAGTTCGTCGGGCCGCCGGTGACGCTGGGCGACATGTAGGTCAGCGTCGGACGGGCCATGGTCTTGGCCGCGCCGAAGCGCATCACGAAGGTATCGGTGAGATCCCACGACAGGTTCAGCGACGGCAGCACGTCGGTGTAGTTGTGGCCGACCACGCTCTCGACGACGTAGCGGTCGCCGGCCGCCGATGTCGCATTGGCGACACCGAACACGCGCTCGCAGTTCGCCTCGCCGCCGGTCGGGCACGGCGCCCAGCCGGCGGCGTTGATCTGGGTCTTGACCACTCGCACGCCGACGTTGCCGCGCAGGGCGCGCGAGAACAGATCGGTGTTGAAGTCCAGCTGGGCGTAGGTCGCCATGCTGCGTTCGTTGACCGAGAAGTTGTTGTTCGAGGAACCGAAGTGGCCGATACCGGCGAGTCGGTAGTCGCCACCCGGCACGCCGTTGTCGGCGTTGCTGTAGATGTTCAGCAGGCCGGCGATCTTGTCGAAATCCGGGATCAGCCACGAGCTGGGCATGCTGCCCGACAGGTTCTTGCCGAAGCCGTCGAGCGTGGTGCTCAGGTCACCGATCGTCACGCCGGCCGGCAACGCCTGCGGCAGACGACCGTAGCTGATGTGCCGGTACTCCTCCGAGCGCATGTCGTAGTCCTTCCATGCCAGGCCCGTGCGGAAGGTGAAGGTGGGATTGATGTCGAACGACAGATCGACCTTGGCCGAGTCGAACTCGTTCTGCACGTAGTTCGGATTCAGGCGCACTTCGCTGATGTTCGCGCCGCGGGCCGTCCCGTTGCTGTTGACCGGTACCGCGCCGTAGCCGAGCCACTGCCAGGCGTCCGGACTGCTGGTGTCGAACGGGAAGGTCATGCTCGGCATTTCCGGATCGCCGCGCAGGTCGAGCACGAAGCCGTCGAGGTTCGCGTTGTCGAAGCTGACCATCGAGAAGACGGGACGCGAGTAGTCCGACGACGAATGGCCGATCGTCGCATCGAGGCGCACCGCATCGTTGAACCGGTGCTCGAGCTGCAGGCTGAACTGCTTGAACTCGGTCGACTCTTCGATCTGGCTCGATTCGGTGCGGAAATCGACGTTGTCGAACACGCCGTACTGCAGCCGGTTACGGTCGTCGACCTGTGCCTCGCGCACGACGATCTGGGTCTTGCCGCCGAGGTTGCCCGCGCGGTGCAGGTTGGCGCCAAGTGAGTCCTCGCGCTGGTCCTTTTCGAGTTTGGAGTACATGGCGTCGAAACTCAGCAGCGTGTCGTCGCTGATGCGGAACTGGAACGCACCGGTCACACCGAGGCGCTCGATCTCGTGCCGGGTGCGGATGTAACGCGGGTAACGCGGCAGCCAGGCGTTGGTCGCGGTCTCGTAGGCTGCAATGTTCTCCGGCGTCGCCGCCGGGCGTGGCAGGCCGGTGCCGCAGTTGTCGGCATCGATGCCGTAGCTGCCCCAGCCGTTGTTGCGGTCCTGGTCGCCCTGGCTGCCGGTGCCGATGGGCGTCTCGTTGGCCAGCGGATTGCGCGGCGTCTGCGGGTTGTAGCCGGCCGGCGAGCAGAAGCCGTAGGTGCCGTTGTTGTTGGCGTTGGACTGGTTGGAATTGCGGTGGTTGCCATGCTCCCAGCGGACCGGGTTGTAGCCTTCCTCGAAGACCGTGCGCTGGCTGTAGGACGCAGACAACAATGCCCCGACGCGGCCGTCGGCCCAGGTGTTGCTGATCAGGCCCGACACGCGCGGATCGGTCTCTTCCGAGAGTTCGCTGTATCCCAGTTGGCCGCTGGCGGATGCGCGGAATCCGTCGAAATCGAACGGACGCGAGCCACGCAGGTCAACCGTGGAGCCGAGCGAGCCCTCGTCCATCTGCGCCGACTGGGTCTTGCTGACCTTGACCTGGCTGAAGAGCTCGGAGGCGAAGGTGTTGAAGTCGAAACCGCGCGAGCGGTTGACGCCGGCGCTGCCGCTGCCGGCGGTCGCCAGCGCTTCAAGGCCGTTGAGGCGCACGCGGGTGAAGTCGGAGCCCAGCCCGCGCACCGAGATGCGCTGGCCTTCGCCACCTTCTCGATCGATCGAGATGCCGGCGATGCGCTGCATCGATTCGGCGAGATTCTGGTCGGGGAATTTGCCGATGTCCTCGGCGAAGATCGCGTCGACCTGTTCCACGCTGTAGCGCTTCTCGTCGAGCGATTTCTGCAGGCTTTCGCGATAGCCGGTCACCGTCACCGCGGCCATGTCGACGGCACGCTCCGGCTCGGCGGGCTGCTGCGCCATCGCTGGCGAGGACAGGGCGACGGCGATGCCGGCGGCCAGCAAGGTAACCGGTGTCTTCCGGCTGTTACGGATTCGATCCATCAACGCGCTCCTCCCCAGAACCTGTGGTTGCCGCATATGTGGGAGGTCGCTTTGCGCGCCTCCTCTTTTCCATCAATGACACCGATGGTCATCGAGGCGCGTACGCTACCAGCGCATACCGCATGCGGCATCTTGCAACGCAACAAGACGGCAGCGAATGCGTGGTGTGGGCCCGCGTTTACAGCCGTATTTCGCGGTTGTTTTTGCGACGCGCACTCCAGAACGCAAAAGGCCGGAGCGTCGCCGCTCCGGCCTTCTGTTCGTCACACGGTTCGATCAGAACTTGTAACGCAGGCCCAGCAGGTACTGGCGACCGGTCTGACTGTATTCCAGCGGCAGCTGCAGGCTCGGGTTGCCGACCCACGATTCCTGGGGCTCGTTGGTCAGGTTGATGCCCTCGAGCGTCATCTCGAACTGGTCGTTGAGCTTCCAGCGCACCGACGCGTCGATGATCGTGGTGCCGTTCTGTCCGTGCACACCATTGGCCGCACTGTCGAAGCCCAGTTCGGTGCCCGGCACCTGGATCAGGTAGTCGTCGCGGTTGGTCGCCGACACGCGCCCGGAGAAACGCTGACCTTCGTAGAACAGCGTGGCGTTCCAGGCGTGCTTGGAGAGGCCCGTCAGATCGGTCTTCTGCGCATTGGCGCCGGTGGACGTCAGGTACTGGATCTGAGAATCGACGTAGGTGTAGTTCAACTGCACGCCGAAGTCGCGCCAGAAGCCCGGCAGGAAGGTGAAGGGCTGGGTGTAGTTCGCCTCCACGCCCATCAGCTCACCGCCGGGGGTGTTGATCGGCACGGAAAACACGAAGTCCTCGTTGACCGAGACCCCCGTGCCGTCGAGCAGGCTGGCCGGCAGGCCGCTAGAGGCGAAGCTGCGCGTTTCGCGGGTGTTCTGGATGAAGCTGTCGATGTCCTTGTAGAACAGACCCACACCGAGCATCGCGCCTTCGTCGAAGTACCACTCGAATCCGAGATCGGCGGTGGTGGCACGGATCGGGTCGAGCATCGGGTTGCCGCCCGCCACGGTGCGTGCCGAGCCGCTGATGTTGACCGTGACCCCGGGCGTCAGGCTGCCCAGGCCGGGACGCGACATGACCTTCGCCGCACCGAGTCGGATCAGGAAGTCGGGCGCGATCTCGGCGACCAGGTTCATCGACGGCAGCGTGTCGCTGTACTCGCGCGCGAACGTCGTCGGCACCGGGGTGCCGCTGGCCGATGCAATGCCGGTCGATTCCTGCTTGGTGCGCACGTAGCGCACGCCGAAATTGCCGGAGAACGGAATCGAGCCCAGATCGGTCGAGAATTCGCCCTGCAGGTAGGCGCCGCGATCCTCTTCCTCGACGCCTCGCGTACTGGCGGCGAACTCACCCTGCGCGAACGTGCCCTCGTTGCTGAAGATGCCGAACAGGTTGGCGATCTTGTTGAAGTCCGGCACCACCCAGGTGCCCGGCGCACCGGACAGGCCGCTCAGGCTGGCCAGTGTGACCAGGTCGGTGGGTACGAGGGTCGAACCGCCGGGGAAGCTCGGCACGATGGCTTCGTTCGCGGTACGGCGGTACTCGCGCGAGCCGAACGAATAGTTCTTCGCCAGCACGCCGCCCTTGAGCCGGAAGCCGGGCGAGAGGTTCCAGTCGAAATCCACCTGACCGGTGTCGAAATCGTTCTCGACGTAGTTCTGGCGCAGGCGGATCGTCGACAGCGTCCAGCCGCTGGGATCGGTCGGATCGATGCCGTAATCGAAGACCGGCTTGTAGGGATCGTTGCGGTAATCGTAGCTGTAGCCGTCGACGTTGAGCTTGTCCATCATGATCGTCGCCTGCACCGGATTGCCGTGCTCGGAACGCGAGCTGCCGACCTTGCCGCTCATGCGGAAGTCACTGCTGAAGCGATGCTCGACGTCCAGGCTCAGCTGGCGGAAGCGGGTGTTCCATTCGTCGTGACGGCTTTCCGAGCGCAGATCGACATTGTCGAACACGCCGTAGACCAGCGCGCCATTGCGGATCTCGCCATCCCGCACGACGGTTTCCGGCTTGCCGGTGTCGCCGCGGCTGAACGAGTACGCCTCGATGTAGCGCTCGTCGCGCTTGGCATCGATCTTCGAGAACAGGCCGTCGAGCGACACTGTCGTGCGATCGGTCGGTTTGAACTGCAGCGCCGCCGTCACGCCGACGCGCTGCTGGTCGTGCTCCATCAGCGTGTAGCGCGGAAAACGCGGGTGGAAGGTGTTGCTCGACAGCGCCTCCTGGAACGGCGAATCGGCACTGAAACCGCCGTTGCTGCCGCCGTTGGCCCAGCGCACGGTACCGGTGCCTTCCTCGACGCCCTTGCGCTCACTGATCGCGACCGACAGCAGCGCGCCGACGCGTCCGTCCGCCCAGGTGTTGGACACCAGCGCCGCCATGCGCGGCGACAGGGATTCCGAGGCGTCCTCGTAGGCCGCCTGCCAGCTGGCGGCCATGGTGAAGCCGTCGTAGTCGAAGGGACGCGAGGTGCGCAGATCGACGGTCGCACCGAGCGAGCCTTCCTCCACCTCCGCCGACGCAGTCTTGCGCACGATCAGCTGCGAGAACAGATCGGAGGCGAACACGTTGAAGTCGAAGCCGCGGCCACGGTTGGTACCGCCGGCGCCATCACTGCCGCCCACCGTGCTCAGCGCTTCCATGCCGTTGATGCGCACACGGGTGAAGTCCGGACCCAGGCCGCGGACCGAAATGTTGCGGCCCTCGCCGGCCTCGCGCGTGATGACCACCCCGGGGATGCGCTGCAGCGATTCGGCGAGGTTGAGGTCGGGGAACTTGCCGATGTCCTCGGCGACGATCGCGTCGACGACACCCGCTTCGCCGCGCTTGATGTCGAGCGCCTTCTCGACGCTGGCGCGGTAGCCGACGACACGCACGGCTTCCAGCTGGGTCGCGTCACCGGCGGTGGCGGTCTCTTCGACACCCTCGTCGGCGGTCGTATCCGCGGCCTGCGCGAACACGGGTACGGCCACCGCCTGCAGCGCGAGCGCAATACCCGCTGCCAGCAAGGTAACCGGTGTCTTTTTTGAACCGAACAACTGCGTCATGTCGTTCCCCTCCCAGGGTGCGAAGCGGTCTCGGCGCGTCTTGACTGCATGGACGCGCTTGTTATGGTGTTCGCCGGTGTCGGAATGACACCGCGGGCCAAACGCTAGCAGAGGCTATTCTGCAAAGCATGTTGCGCCGCCACATCCACTTGCCCGCTCCCCACCGGGCCCGATCGAAAGGCACTGCCGCGATGGGCAAACGCATTCTCTGTTTTGGCGAACTGTTGCTGCGCCTGGGCGCCCCGGGGCGCGAATTCCTGCTGCAATCGCGGCATCTCGACGTGCATGTCGGTGGCGCGGAAACCAATGTCGCCGTGTCGCTCGCACGCTTCGGCCACGACACCGCACTGGCCGGCACGGTCGCCGCGAATGCGCTGGGCGATGGCGCCCTGGGCGAACTGCGCCGTCATGGCGTGGATGTCTCGCGGGTCATCCGCACGTCGGGACGCATGGGGCTGTATTTCTTCGCCGCCGGTGCCGGACTGCGGCCCAGCGACGTGGTCTACGACCGCGCCGATTCGGCGTTCGCACGCGCCGCCCCGGAAAGCTACGATTGGCCGGCCCTGCTCGACGGCGTCGACTGCCTGCACGTCTCCGGCGTGACACCGGCCGTGGGTCCGAATGCCGCCGATGCGGCGCTGGCGGCGGTGCGCGCCGCACGCGCACGCGGCGCGACAGTCTCGTTCGACGGCAACTTCCGTCCGAAGCTGTGGGCCACGTGGAACGACACGCCGGCGCCGTTGCTGCGCGGCCTGCTGGCGGAAGCCGACATCGCCTTCATCGATCATCGCGACATCGATCTCGTGCTCGGCGCAGATGCATCCGGGACCGGCGAACACGCCAGCGCCGAACGCACCCTGCAGGCATCCGCACGCGCGTTTGCCGCGTTCCCGCATCTGCAGCGCATCGCGTGCACGCAGCGCACGGTGCACAGCGTCGACCGCCATGCGCTCGGGGCGTTGCTGGTGCGCCGCGATGGCAGCGCGCAGCGCATCGACGCCCTCCCCGTCGACGGCATCGTCGACCGGATCGGTGGCGGCGACGCGTTCGCTGCCGGTGTGCTGCACGGCGTGCTGTCCGGCCTGGACGATGCACGCACGCTCGCGTTCGGTCTCGCGGCGGCGCGGCTCAAGCACAGCGTGCCGGGCGACTTCAATCTCGTCGGCGTCGCCGATGTGGAAGCGCTCGTCGACAGTGGCCGGCTCGACGTGCGCCGCTGATCGCAGGTGCCACCCCGCAAAAGAAACGGCCCGCCAATGGCGGGCCGTTCTCGTTCCAGGAACTGCGCGGACTCAGAGTTCGCAGAAGCAGTACGCGACCGCCTTGACCGGACGACCCGGCTGCGGGGTGATCACGCTTTCGAGCAGTTGCAGGTCCTGCTCGGCACGCGGCACCACACGGGCCAGCAGACCGCGGGCGATGTCACTGTGACCGACCAGGGCGCCGCCGAGACGGCCACTGACGAAACCGGTCAGGAAGCGGCCGAACGGCGTCGCGGTCTTCTCGACGTAACGCGTGCGCCACTTGCCCTCTTCGAGGCCACCGAGTTCGGCGGCCTTGGCGATCGCGGTACGCAGACCGCCGAGTTCGTCGACCAGACCGCGATCGAGCGCCTGGGTGCCGCTCCACACGCGGCCTCGCGCGACCGTGTCGATCTCTTCGCTGCTGCGGCCGCGCGCTTCGCCGACCTTGCCGATGAAGTTCGCATAGCCGCGGTCGATGATCGCCTGGATCGCCTGGCCGGCTTCGGGCTGCAGCTCGCGGGTCAGGTCGAACGCGCCGGCGAAGCGCGTGGTGCCGACACCGTCGGTGCGCACGCCGATCTTCTCCAGCGTGCGCGGGATCGTCGGGATGATGGCGAAGATGCCGATCGAACCGGTGATCGTCGACGCATCGGCGTAGATGCGATCGGCGTTCATGCTGATCCAGTAACCGCCGGATGCGGCGACGTCGCCCATCGACACCACCACCGGCTTGCCGGCGGCCTTGAGCGCGTCGACCTCGCGACGGATCTGCTCGGACGCAAACACTTCGCCGCCGCCCGAATCGACACGCAGCACGACCGACTTCACGTGCTCGTCTTCCAGCGCCTCGCGCAACAGGGCAGAGGTCGACTCGCCACCGATCGTGCCCGGCGGCTGCTCGCCACCGGTGATGCCGCCTTCGGCGACGACGACGGCGACCTGGGCGCGACGGTCCGCGGCCGAGCCGGCCGGCGACACGTGCGCAAGGAAATCGCGCATCGACACCTGGCGGAATCCGCCCTCGGCGTCTTCGTCGGCGACGCCGCGTTCGACCAGCAGCGCTTCGACTTCCCCACGCGTCTTCAGTCCGTCGACGAACTTCTGCGACAGCGCGTACTGCGCCAGATCACCCTGCGCCGCCGCGATGCCCTGCGGCAGCGTGTCGACACCGGCATTGAGCGCCTCGGGCGTGGTGCCGCGCACCCTGGCGATGTCGGCGATATGCCGTTGCCAGATGTCGTTCATCCAGTACAGATCGGCTTCCTTCGACTCCGGTGAGGCGCCGTCGAGGATGTAGGGCTCGGCCGCCGACTTGTACTCGCCCACCTTGAACAGGTGCATGTCCACGCCGAGCTTGTCGGCCAGTGCCTCGCGGTAGTACTGGCGGTAACCGGCCAGACCTTCGAGCATCATGCCGCCCTCGGGATCGAGGTAGACCTCGTCGGCCTGCGCGGCGAGCAGATACTGCTGTTGGCCGAAGTACTCGCCGAACGCGACGACCTGCTTGCCGGCGGCGCGCACTTCGCTGATGGCGTCGGCCACTTCGCGCATCGACGCATAACCGGAGAACGTCATGCGGTCGGTGCGCAGCAGCACGCGCTCGATGCGGTCGTCGGTCTTCGCCGCTTCCAGCACCCGCAGCACGTCGCGCAGCTGCACTTCGCCGACGCCGCTGCCGCTGTTCTCGGCCAGCGCGCGCATGAAGGGATCGGACTTGTACTGCTCGACCAGCGCGCCTTCCGGCGCGATGACCAGCGTGGTGCGCTCGAGCAGCGGCGACTGCCGCGACCCGCCGCCGACGATCGCGATCAGCACCAGCAGCGCGAACAGGAACAACAGGCCGAAGAACAGGACATTGAGGATCAACCGGCGGATGAAATTCATCCCGTCCCAGATGCCGACAATGAAGCGCGTCAGCGGCGCGCGTGGCTGCACAGTACTCATGCGGAAAACAGCTCCATCAGAAGAAAATTCGGGTCGCGGCCGCCGGCAGCGGTGCGGCGATGGTCCCACCCATGACGCAGCCTACCGGGCGCGGCAGGCCAATGCATGCGCCGGTCGTCACTGTGCCGTCGGGTCTACGGTGGGCGCCGGCACGCGCCGGCTGCTGCGCAGGAAGCGGGTGCCCAGCAGCACGGCGGCGACGGTCAGGCCGGCGATCAGGCCGATCCACATGCCCTTCGGCCCCCAGCCCAGTCCCAGACCGAGCGTCGCGCCGAGCGCCATGCCCACGCCCCAGTACGCGGCCGCGGCGAGGAACATCGGCACGCGCGTGTCCTTGAGCCCGCGCAGCGCACCGGCCGACAGCGCCTGGATGCCGTCGGGAAACTGGAACGCGGCGGCGTAGAGCAGCAGCGAGCCGGCAAGCGCGGCCACCGCGGCGTCCTCGGTGTAGATGCGCACCACGTGGTCGTGGCCCAGCAGCAGCAACACGCCCGAGACCGTCTGCGTCACCAGCACCAGGGTCAGGCCCGCGAACCCCGCACGGCGGACGCCAGCACTGCCGAGGCCACGGCCGACCGCATTGCCCACGCGCACGGTCGTGGCTTCGGCCAACCCGAACGGCACCATGAAACACAGCGCGGCAACGTTGATCGCGATCTGGTGCGCCGCCGCCTCGATCTCGCCGAGACGGCCGATCAGCAGCGCGGTCACGACGAACAGGCTGCCTTCCATCGTCACGGTCACGCCGATCGGCAGACCCGTGCGCAGCAGCGCGCGGATCTCCGTCCAGCGCGGCGGGTCGAAGCGGGTGAACAGCCGGTAGCGCGCGAACCGCTTCGACAGCGCCAGGTACAGCGCGAATGCGATCGACTGGGTCCACATCATGATCGCGGACGCAGTGCCCAGTCCGCCGGCGCCGCCTTCCGGGAATGGTCCCCAGCCGAACGCGAGCGCATAGCCCATCGGCACCAGCACGGCGAGACCGCCGAAGCCGAAGACCATCGTCGGCAGTGTCCAGTGCAGGCCGTCGCTGAGATAGCGCATGCAGAAATACAGCGTCAGTGCCGGCACGCCCCAGCGGATGCCGTGCAGGAACGCGGTCGCACCGGGCACGATGTCCGGCGCGATGCCGAACGGCCCGAGACCGGCCGCCAGCGCCGTCAGCAGCCCGAACAGCGCCAGGCCCAGACCCGCCGCCAGCCACAGCGCCTGCCGGAACAAGGGGCCGACCTCGGCATGGCGGCCCTCGCCGTCGAGCTGCGACACCGACGGCGGCACCGCCATCAGCGTGCCCATCGGCACCATCAGCGGCAGCCAGAAGATCGCCGTCCCCACCGCGACCGCCGCCAGCGTGGCGGTGCCGTGGTGGCCGGCGATGACGGAATCGACGAAACCGATCAGGCCGGTGGCGACGTGGCCGGCGACCAATGGAGCAGCCAGAACGGCCGTGCGCCGCACCTCGTGACCGAAGGGCGGCGGCGTGATTGCGGAAGACATGGGGACGGCTCTGCGACTACGGCCGCGCGTACGACGGATGCGTGCGCTGGCACCGGGGCGCGAAGGACTTCATTCTACCGCCACGCCGCGCCGGGGAACGACACGCGCGGTGTGACAGCCCGTCTTCTTTTCCGTGTCCGCGGCCGCGCCGCTGCGGCCCTTGCCAGGAATCCCTTCGCGCATGTCCCACGCTGCCCTGCCGCCGCTGCCATCCGATGACGCCCACCCCTCCGCCTGCGAGAACTGCGGGACGCTGCTGCAGGGCGACTTCTGCCATGCCTGCGGCCAGTCCACGCACAGCCCGGTGCGCCACGTCGGCCACGCGGTGGAGGAAGTGTTCGAATCGTTCTGGCACCTCGACGGGCGCATCTTCCGGACGCTGCGCGACCTGTTCGTGCCGGGTCGTATCGCCAACCGCTATCTCGGCGGCCAGCGCGTGCGCTACGTCGCGCCGATGCGGCTGTTCGTGATCCTGACGCTGCTGACGTTCTTCGTCGCGAAGTTCGTCGTGCTGGACGCGATGCAGGATCTCAACCCGGGCCAGATGGTGCGCACCGACGATGTCGCCACCGAGTTTTCGCAGGCACAGACCGTCGACGACGTACGCACGATGCGCGACGAGGTACTCGCCGGCCTTGCCGAGACGCGACGCAACGTGGGCGCGCTGCCGGGCGTGACCCCGCAGCTGGACATGGCCGAAGCGGAGGTGCGTGCGCATGCGGACGCGCGGATTGCGGAACTCGCGCCCGAAGGCACCGCGCCGGAAACCGCCACCACGACCGCCGATGACGCCGCTTCAACCGTCGACATGCCCGCCGCGACAGCGCCTGCCCCGGAAGACACCGGTATCCGTTCAAAGCCATCCGGCCCACCGACCGTCGGCGGCCCGATCGGCGAACGTATCGAGCGTAACGTCATGCGTCTGCGCGACGATCCCCAGGTCTATGCGCGCGCCGTGCTCGGCGTCGCACCGACCGCACTGTTCATCCTGGTGCCGCTGTTCGCATTGCTGCTCAAGCTGCTCTATCTGTTCCAGGGCCGGCTGTATCTCGAACACGTCGTCATCGGCCTCTACAGCCACGCGGCGCTGATGCTCGGCCTGCTGCTGGTGTTCTGCGGCGCGCTCGCGGCGCCTTGGCTCGCGACGCACGCCGCGTGGGCGACCGGCATCGTCGGACTGCTGCAGACCCTGCTGCTGTGGGCGATGCCGGTCTATCTGCTGCTGATGCAGAAGCGCGTCTACGGCCAGTCGTGGCCGTGGACGCTGGTCAAGTTCGCGATCATCGGCATGGCGTATTTCGGGCTGTTTCTCAGCGTCGCGATCCCGATGGCGGGCTACGCGCTGTACGCCTTGTAGCAAGGCACCGCGTCAGCGCGTGCCGGTCACCCGCGCGCGCAACCAGGCGTCGCGCGTGTCGGCCGGCACGGCCAGCCATTGCGCACGCAGGGCGTCGCGCGCCTGCGGCGGCGTGCGTTGCGCGAGGGCAGCCAGGTCTTCACGCGCCTGCGGGGAGGTCGCCCGCAGGGCCAGCAGCGCAGGGCCGCGCTGCGCGTCGGGCATCGCCGAGAACAGCGGATGCAGGCGCGGCCAGTCGGCGCCGAGCACCGGGCCCAGCAGCCAGCCGCGACGCAGGCTCTGGTCGAGCTGCTCGAATGCCAGTCGCAATGCGCGTTGTTCCGGCTCGGCCAGCGTGTCGAAATGCGCGGCCGCCTGCTGCAGTTGCATGCGTTCGGCGTGCGGGAGTGCATCGGCCGCCTGATACGCGATCCGCCGGCGCGCGCGCTCGGCGGCCGGCAGGACCTGCCAGGCCGCCAGACGCGCCTTGAGCGCGTCGCGCTCCGCCGGCGTCATCTGCGCCAGACGGGCGGCGCGGGCTTCGAGTTGCGCGCGCTCACTCGCCGGCAGCGTGTCGGCCTTCAATGCGGCCGGCAACGCGGCCTGCGCGAACGGCGCGGCCAGCAGCAGCGCGAGTCCGATGCAGCGCAGGACACGCTCAGAGATCGGCATCGGTGGTCTCCATGCCATCGGCCGCGTCGGGCACATCGTCGTCGAGATGCGCGTCGCGGGTGTCGTCGACCGGCCTTTCGATCTGCGTGGACAGCCAGGCATAGAACGCGGGGTCTTCGCGCCACGCGGCCGTGTCGGATTCGGTCAGCAGTTCGAAAGCAGGCGCGGTGAGCAGGGCGATCTCGTCGTCGTAGGTCGATGCGGGCGGCTGCGCCGCCGGCAGCGTTTCGATGCGGATCGTCGTATCAGCAGCAAAGCCGCCGCCCGGCCAGGCATCGCGCCAGGTCCAGGCCAGCGCGGCGAGCATCGCGACCAGGACGAGCCCCTGCGCCGGCCACAGCCAGCGGGCGCGGGTCCGCGACGGCGGCGGCGCGGCCTCCGGCGGCGGCGCGACGGCCGCACGCTGCAGCGGGAACCGGCGCAGTGGCGGCACCTGCCCGCGCAGCGCGGCCTCGCGCAGACCGGCCAGACGCGCCAGGCGATCGGGTGGCAGCGCACGGATCGCCGCCTGCGCGGCTTCGGCGATGCGACGCCAGGACTCCGGATCCGGGCTGCCGTCCTCGCGGTGCGGCAGTGCGCGCTGCAGGCCGAGTCGATAGGTGGCCCGGGTCACGCCGAGCACGGCGGCGGCCTCGTGCTCCGGCAGCCCGGCCACCATCCGCAGCAGCACCGTCACCCGCGGACCGCCGGACAGTCCGGCCAGCGCCGGCAGGCCGTCGGCGTCATCGGCCAGCACGGCCGGGGCGCGCAGCGCCGGGGAGGCCAGCAGCTGGGTCCAGAACCGGCGCGGCCAGTCGGGAAACGGGGTATTGGTGGCCAGCTGTCCGAAATCGGTCATCGCGGCGGCCAGCGCGGCATCGCCGGTGTCGATGTCGCCGCTCTGCCACTGCGCGAACGCGGCCGCGCGCCGCTCCACCCCGCGCAGGAACGCGGCGACGGCGGAGGACATTCCGGATGGTGCTGACTGGGGGGGCGAGGTCATCGGAGCCGACGTGTGCGACCGCGCATCATAGCCATCCGTCGCTGCCGCCCAAGCCTTGACAGACCGTGGCAACCACGTTCCACAGGCGCTGACGCCCGCAAGTGGTTGTTCACAGGGTTCACAACCCTGTCATCGAGCTGAAGATGACCGCATGCCGATGTTGCATGACAACAATGTTTCACGGCCAACGTGTTGATTTAAATGGGGATAATCCATTTGGCACTTTTTTGTCCAACCCGTGCTTTACCCCACTGAATACCGCATAACGTCATCTTCGAAGCGGTGTATGCACAGGCTTATCCACAGATCATGTGGATAAGCTGCAATCCCTTTTTTATCCGGCACTTGCAGGCATAACGTCCAAGTCAAGAGAGGTTCCGCGCGCAAATCGTGGAAGCCCGCGGTCGAGCCGATAGACTTTGCGGGTGCACGACCCGAACACCACGCCATCCGTCCTCCAGGTCGCCCTGCCGGTGCCTCTGCCGCGCCTGTTCGACTATGCCGCGCCCGCAGGCGCAGCCGTGGGACCGGACGATGTGGGGCGCCGGGTCCGGGTCCCGTTCGGCCCGCGCGAGCTGGTCGGCGTGGTCGCCGGTATCGGCACACCGGAAGACCCCGCGCTGACGCTGCGCGAGGCGCTCACCTGGCTCGACGAAGCGCCGCTGCTGCATGGCGAGCTCGCCGCGTCGCTGCGCTGGCTGGCCCGCTACACCCATGCCCCGCTCGGCGAAGTGCTGGCGACGGCACTGCCGGCCGCCCTGCGCCGCGGCGAGGCACTGCCCGACACCCACGCCTGGGCCTGGCGACTGACCGAAGCCGGCCGCACCGCGCTGCCCGGCCTGAAGGCCGGCGGTCGCCCCCAGCGACTGGCTGCGCTGCTCGCGTCGACGCCACGCGACGAAAGCGCGCTGGATCTGGTGATGGACGGTTGGCGTACCGCCGCGCGAACGTTGACCGGGCGCGGACTGGCGGAACGCTTCGCGATCCCGGCCTCGCAACTGGCACCCACGCCGCAGCCCGGTCCCGCGCTGCACGACGAACAGCAGCAGGCGGTCGATGCCGTCGCCGCCTGCACCGGCTTCGCAGCACTGCTGCTCGACGGCGTGACCGGCAGTGGCAAGACCGAGGTCTATCTGCAGGCGATTGCCGACTGCCTCGCCCGCGGCCGTCAGGCGCTGGTGCTGGTGCCCGAGATCGGCCTGACCCCGCAGACGCTGGCGCGCTTCCGCACCCGTCTGGGGGTGCCGGTGCATGCACTGCACTCGGGCCTGGGCGATGGCGAACGCGCACGGGTCTGGGCGGCGGCAGCACGCGGCGAGGCACGCGTCGTCGTCGGCACCCGCTCCGCGGTGTTCGTGCCGCTGCCCGATGCGGGGCTCATCGTCGTCGACGAGGAACACGACGGCAGCTACAAGCAGCAGGACGGCATCCGCTACCACGCGCGCGATTTCGCACTGGTGCGCGCCAAGGCGCTTGATGTGCCGGTGCTGCTGGGCAGCGCGACGCCGTCGCTGGAATCGCTGCAGAACGCCGTCTCCGGCCGGTATGCGCACCTGCGCCTGACCCATCGCGCGGGCGCGGCGAAACCGCCGGCCGTGCGCGTGCTCGATGTGCGCAAGCGCCCGCTCGAGGCCGGCCTGTCGCCGGAGATGTTCGCGGCCATGTCCGCCGCGCTCGCTGCCGGCGGACAGGTGCTGGTGTTCAAGAATCGCCGCGGTTATGCGCCGGTGCTGTTGTGCCACGACTGCGGCTGGAGTGCGCACTGCCCGCGCTGCAGCACCCCCGATCGCCCGCACCCGATGACGGTGCATGCGGGTGGGCGGCGCCTGCAATGCCATCACTGCGGCCATCGCGCGAGCGCGCCACCGGCGTGTCCGGATTGCGCGAGTCTCGGCCTGCAACCGCAGGGCGTGGGCACCGAACGCATCGAGGAACTGCTGGCCGCACGCTTCACGGACGTACCGGTGTTGCGCATCGACCGCGGCAGCACGCGCCGACGCGACGCGCTCGAAAGCCTGCTGGGCGAACTGGGCAATCGCTCCGGCATCCTGATCGGCACGCAGATGCTGGCCAAGGGCCACGATCTGCCGAACCTCACCCTGGTCTGCGTGGTCGGCATCGACGAAGGCCTCTTCTCGGCCGACTTCCGCGCCGGCGAGAAACTCGCGCAACTGCTGATCCAGGTCGCAGGCCGCGCGGGCCGCGCCGACAAGCCCGGGACCGTGCTGCTGCAGACCCACCACCCCGAACATCCACTGCTGCTGACGCTGATCAACGGCGGTTACCACGCCTTCGCTGCCGATGAACTGGCGCAGCGCGAGGCCGCCGGATTTCCCCCGTTCGCGCCGCTCGCGCTGCTGCGCGCCGAATCGCAGCAGGCGCAGCCGCCGATGGCGTTCCTGCAGGCCGCGCGCCGCGTACTCGCACCCCATGCCGGGCGCGACGCTGCCGGCATGCCGACGCTGCTGCTCGATGGTCCGGTGGTCGCACCGATGCCACGCCGCGCCGGCGTGTATCGCGCACAGTTGCTGATCGCCTGCGACCAGCGTCCGCGCCTGCACGCGGTCCTCGATGCGGCCCTGCCGCTGATCCACGCCCTGCCCGAGGCGCGCCGCGTGCGCTGGTCGCTGGATGTGGATCCGGTGGATCTGTACTGAATCGCCCGGAACGTGAAACGCTTCAGTCGGTCGCGGCCGGCTTGCGGCGACCACGTGCACCCGACGCCCGTTTCGCGGCCATCTTCTTCGGCGCCTCGCGGATCTCGACCGCCTGGCCGACGCGGCGCACTTCGAACAGTCCCACCGCATCGATCAGGGCACTGAGATTGCGATAGCCGTAATTGCGCGCGTCGAACGAACCCTGGTTGCGCACATGGCTGCCGACCTCGCCCAGATGCGACCAGCCGGCATCGTCGGCACCCGCGGACACCGCATTGCGCAGCAACTGCACGAGTTCGCGATCGGCCTGCAGTTCGCTCCCCGTACGCGGCTTGGTCGTACCGCCGCTGTCGACCTCGTCGGCCGCGCGGAGTTTCTCCAGATACAGGAATGTCGAACACGCCTTGACGAACGGCGTCGGCGTTTTCTCCTGTCCGAAACCGTAGACCGCATAGCCGTCACTGCGCAGACGCATCACCAGCGGGGTGAAGTCCGCGTCACTGGAGACGATGGCAAAGCCGTCGAGATTGCGCGCGTACATCAGGTCCATCGCGTCGATGACCATCGCCATGTCGGACGCGTTCTTGCCGGTGCTGTAGGCGAACTGCTGGATCGGCCGGATCGCGTATTCGTGCAGCACCTTCTCCCAGCCCACGAGGTGCTGGCTCTTCCAGTTGCCGTAGGCCCGGCGCACGTTGGCGACGCCATGCCGCGCGACCTCGGCAAGGATCACATCGATCTTTGCGGCCGGCGCGTTGTCGGCATCGATCAGCAGCGCGATGCGTGTCTCGTTGTCGATGCGGGTGTGCTCGCCCATGGCGGATCTCCGGTCGGGGCGCGCCGCGCGCGCCGGATGGCGTGGGTGTCAGTCGGCGCCGAACAGTTCGCGTGCCATGACGATCGCATCCTCGCGGCCATTGTGCGCGGGGTAGTAACGCGGCCGTCGGCCGATCTCGTTGAACCCTTCGTCGTGGTACAGCGCGACCGCATTGGGATTCGACGGCCGCACTTCGAGAAACACGCGCTGCGCGCCGTGCTGCCGGGCGAGATCGACCAGCGCGCGGAACAGGCGACGCCCGTGTCCGCGGCCCTGCACATCGGGATCGACGCAGACATTGAGCACATGCGCCTCGCCGGCCGCGACGCTCAGCACGCCGTAACCGGCGAGTCGCCGGTCGACATGCAGCACCCAGGCCGGATACGCCGCGCGCAGGCAGTCGTCGAAGATCCCACGCGTCCACGGAAACGGATACGCGCGCAGCTCGATCTCCATGATCGCGTCGACATCGCTCGCACGCATCGGACGCAGCGCCCAGTCGCGCGCCGCAGCCGCAACTTCCGGAATTGCCTGCGTGTCGGGCTCAGCCGCCATGGCGGCGCAACCGGCGCAGGCGCGGCCACAGGGCGCGTTTGGCCGACGCCGACCGCAGCTCCGACAACGCGCCGAGACTGCGCACGAATGCGAAGGCGCCGTCGCCATCGCGGTGCAGGCCGGCGGCACGCAGCAAGGGGTCGACCAGCGGATCATCCGGCAACACCTGTCCGGGCACCTGCACGCGATAGCGATCAAGGCCCAGCGCCTCGAGCGCCGCGATCTGCAGCGCGTCCCAGCTCACGAGGCGGCCTCCGCGCCTCCGCGGCGGCGCAGCAGCCACAGCGCTGGACCCGAAAGCGCGTACAGCACTGCGGCGACGAGCAGGGTCTTGGGCGGATCCACCCACAGTGCGATCAGGATGCCCACCGCCACCACCAGCGCGACGAACGGCACGCGATCGGACTTCGGCCCGGTGCCGCTTCCCTTGAAGCTGGTGTAGCGGATACGGCTGACCATCAGCAGGCCGCAGACCACGGTGACCGCCAGCGCGACATAGCGCAGCGCGTCGCCGGTGAAATCGAGCTCGTGGCAGGTCCAGACGAAACTCGCCATCAGTCCCGCCGCCGCCGGACTCGCCAGACCCACGAAATAGCGCTTGTCGACGGTCGCCACCTGGCTGTTGAACCGCGCCAGACGCAGCGCCGCGCAGGCCGCATAGAGGAACGCGCCGAGCCAACCGATCTTGCCGAGCGTGGTGCCGTCGAGACGCATCGCCATCAGCGACCAGTGGTACATCACCAGCGCCGGCGCCAGGCCGAAACTGATCAGATCGGCCAGCGAGTCGTACTGCACGCCGAACTCGCTCTGGGTATTGGTCAGGCGCGCGACCCGGCCGTCGATGCCATCGAGGATCGCGGCGACGAAGATCGCGATGCAGGCGGCACTGAAACGCCCCTGTGACGCGGCGATGATCGCGAAGAATCCTGCGAACAGACCGCCGGTCGTGAAGAGGTTGGGCAGCAGGTAGATGCCGCGGCCGCGGCGCGGGGTCGGGTCGGGTGCGCTCATGCGGGGAGTGTAGCGCCTGCGTCGGGCCGCCCGGCGACGGCGGTTGCGCGTGCGCCTGGGGAGTGCTGCAATCGCCGCCACATTCGTGCACCTGCCGGGGACCACCATGCGCCGCACTTCCGTGATCGCCCTTGCACTGCTCATCGCGGCCGCGCCCCTCGCCGCCAGCGAGGTCTACAGCTGGAAGGACGCGCGCGGAGTGACCCACTACTCGCAGACGCCGCCGCCCGCCGGCACGCCGTTCGAAGTGCGCAACGTGCACGGCACTGCCGCCTCGTCCTCGCCAGCCACGCCTGCACCGGCCGCCGCACCTGCGGCCGCGGCGACCACCGCGAACGCCAGCGGCGACAACACCCAGTGCGAACTCGCCCGGACCAATGTCGCCGCGCTCCAGGGCGAAGGCGCGGTGCAGCAGCTCGGCGCCGATGGCAAGCCGCGCGAACTCGTCGGCAGCGAACGCGCCGACCAGCTCGCACTGTCGGAAGCCGCGGTCCGCGCCTACTGCCGCTGAAGCCCGGCCGGCAGGCCGGGACGTGCGGAGCGCGTGGCACACTATCGCCCCCCGTTCCCAGCCAGAAGCCGCCGATGCGCCTGTCGCAGTTCCATCTCCGCACCGAGAAAGAAACGCCCGCCGATGCCGAGGTCACCAGCCACAAGCTGATGCTCAAGGCCGGCATGCTGCGCAAGCTGGGCGCCGGTCTCTACACGTGGTCGCCGCTGGGCCTGCGCGTGCTGCGCAAGGTCGAAGGCATCGTGCGCGAGGAAATGAACGCCGCCGGCGCGATCGAACTGCTGATGCCGGCCGTGCAGCCGCGCGAGCTGTGGGAAGAAACCGGTCGCTGGGAGAAGTTCGGCGGCCAGTTGCTGAAGATGCAGGACCGCAAGGAGAGCTGGTACTGCTTCGGCCCGACGCACGAGGAAGTCATCACCGATTTCGCGCGCAGTGAACTGGCCAGCTACAAGCAGCTGCCGGTGAATTTCTACCAGATCCAGACCAAGTTCCGCGACGAGATCCGCCCGCGTTTCGGGGTGATGCGCGCGCGCGAGTTCCTGATGAAGGATGCCTACTCGTTCGACATCGACGAGGCCGGCATGGCCGCCTCCTACCAGAAGATGCATGCCGCCTACACGCGCATCTTCACCCGTCTGGGCCTGGAGTTCCGCTCGGTGCAGGCCGATTCGGGTGCGATCGGCGGCGACGCCTCGCAGGAATTCCACGTCATCGCCGATTCGGGCGAAGACGCGCTGGTGTTCTCGACCGGCTCGGACTACGCCGCGAACGTGGAAGCCGCGCGCGCCGCTGCACCCGCGCCGCGCCCGGCGGCATCGGAAGACCTGCGCAAGGTCGACACGCCGACGCAGAAGACCTGCGAGGACGTCGCCGCCCTGCTCGACATTCCACTCGCGCGCACCGCGAAGTCGATCGCGCTGATGGCCGGCGAGACCTTCGTGCTCGCACTGGTACGCGGCGACCACGCGGTCAATGCGATCAAGCTCGCCAAGGTCGACGGCCTCGCCGATTACCGCATGGCGACCGAGGCGGAAATCGCCGCGCACCTGGGCGCTGCGCCGGGTTTCCTCGGACCGATCGATGCAGCGAAGCCGATCCGCATCGTCGCCGATCTGGAAGTCGCCGCGCTGGCCGATTTCGTCGTCGGTGCCAACGCCACCGGCTTCCACATTGCCGGCGTCAACTGGGGCCGGGACCTGCCCGAGGCCGACGTCGTCGCCGATATCCGTGACGTCGTCGCCGGCGATCGCGCGCAGGACGGCGGTGAACTGAAAGTCGCCCGCGGCATCGAGGTCGGTCACGTATTCCAGCTCGGCCGCAAGTATGCCGAGTCGATGAACTTCAAGGTCCTCGACGCCAACGGCAGGGCGAGCGTGCCCTTCATGGGCTGCTACGGCATCGGCGTGTCGCGCATCGTTGCCGCGGCGATCGAACAGAACCACGACGCCAACGGCATCCTGTGGCCGCTCGCGATGGCGCCGTGGCAGGTGGCGGTGTGCGTGATCAATCCGAAGAACGAGGCGCATGTGGCCGAGGCGGCGGACGCGCTGTATCGCGAACTCGGTGCGGCCGGCTTCGAAACCGTGCTCGATGACCGCGGCCTGCGTCCGGGCATGATGTTCGGCGACATCGAACTGATCGGCATTCCGCATCGCGTGGTGGTGTCGGCGCGCGGACTGGAATCGGGCGCGTTCGAATATCGCGCACGCAATGCCAGTGAATCCGAGAATCTCGATCGCGAGGCGCTGTTTTCACGCCTGCGCGGCTGAGGGTTTCCGGGGCGAAACCGGCGGCATTTACCGCCGGATAATCCAGAAATTTTCACACGGCCCGCACAATCGGGCCGTGCAGCCATATGCGCGGTATTTGTCGGCCCGGGATAAACGCGATTAAGATGCCGCCCATGCCAATGGACTGGTATCCCCAATCATCAGCCGGAGCAGACTCGAATGGCGTTTGACCTCAATGCATTTTCCCCCCAGCAGCTCGACGCGCTGATCACCCAGGCCAAGGAGCGCAAGACGACGCTCAAGAAGCGCAAGCCGCTGGCGGCGGTGCGCAAGAAACTGACCGACCTGGCCGCTGTCGAGGGCTACAGCATCGCCGAGCTGTTCGGTGGCAGCACGCCGCGCGCGGCATCCGCTGCAGCCCCGGCGACGCGCAAGAGCACGACCAAGGGCCGCAAGCTCGGCAAGGTGGCGCCGAAGTATCGCAACCCGGCGAACAAGGCCGAGACCTGGACCGGTCGTGGCAAGCAGCCGCTGTGGCTGGCCGCGCACACCAAGAAGGGCCGCAAGCTGGAAGATTTCCTGATCCAGAAGTGATCGCGGCGGCGCACGCCGCGCAGCATCGCTTCGACGACGCCCTCCGCATGGAGGGCGTTTTCGTTGGAAGCGATCAGAGGTTCTTGCGCGCCGGCAACACGACATTGCCGAACAACAGACCGGCGATCAGCGCCAGCACGATGTTCATCACCACCAGCACCGCTTCCTGGCCGGCGGCCATGTCCTGCTGCTGCACGAGATTCATCAGCCCGCGCAGGCTGTTGCTGCCGGGCACCAGCATGATCAGACCCGGCACCCGGATCACCGCGCCCGGGCGATCGGCCCAGCGCGCGTAGCCGTTGCCTGCGGCGGTGGTCACCAGTGCGGCGACGAACAGGCCGATGTTCGACCCGAGCGCCGCGCCGACCCAGCGCGAAATGAGATACCCCGACGCGGCAGCGCCCATCACCAGCAGCACGTCGCGACGCCCGGCGCGGAACAGGATCGCGAATGCACCGGCCGCCGTCGCCAGCGCCGCCCATTCCACCCAGTCCGGCTGCGGCCGCAGCGCGCGCACGTTCGGTGTGACGCCGAGCATCTGCATCAGCGTGAGCGCGATGATCGTGCCGATGGTAAGTTTGAGCACGGTCGTGATCGCGCCGGCAAAGCGCGCGGTGCCCGAGATCAGATGCTGGCTGGTCAGCTCGTTGATCGCATTGGTCAGCGCCATACCCGGCAGCATCACGATCAGCGACGCGATGACCACGGTATTGAGGTTCAGCGGCGCGATGAAGGCCGACACCAGAATCGCGACCAGACCGGCGAGCATGCCGGCCAAGGCTTCGTGCGCCTCCTTCAGCCGCGTGCCGTTGCGCGTGACCATGTCGAGCAGGCCGATCAGGAGCCCGATGGTGCCGGCCGTCGCGATGTCCGCCCATGGCAGCCGCCACAGGCCGGCGACGCCCATCGCCACCATCGCGAAGCCCATGACCTGCAGCGCCTTGCCCCAGGCGCGCGGCTCGCGCTGGTCGAGCGCGCGCAGGGCGGCATAGCCCTCGGCCAGATCCATCTCGCCGGCCATGACCTGCTCGGCGATGCGGTCGGTCTCGCACAGCTTGTAGAGATCCACGTCGCCCGCCGACATGCGGATCACGCGGGTCGTGTCGCTGTCGCCCGGCGGCCGCATCGGATCGCTGAACGACAACACCATGCCGGTGGGGTTCACCCAGGGTTCGCAGTCGACTCCGAGCTGCTGGGTCACCGCGATCACCGCGCCTTCCAGGCGCTGGGCGGTGGTGCCATAGGCATGCAGATGCTCGGCCAGCTCGACCACGAAGGCGATGCGCGTGGCGTAGCTGGCAGTGGTGAGCGGCGTGGCACCTGACATCGGCACAGGATCGCACGGCCACCCGGCGCCCGGTAGGCCACGCCGCCGTGATGCGCGACCTCACACATGATTTCGGTATGCTCACCGGCGTTTGCACCTCGACCGACCGATGCCTGCATGACCGTCCCCCGACACACCACGCCCAGCGCCGAGACCGGCGACGGTGGATCGCTGCAGCTGCGCGGACACTGGACGCTCGCATACGCCGGCGACATCGAAACGGTGTTGCGTGCGCACGAAGGCCCGGCCGGTGAAGTCGACGCCAGCGGGGTGGATCGGCTGGATTCGGTGGGCGTGTTGCAACTGCTGCGTTTCGCCGAGAAGCGCGATCTGGATTTCTCGACATTCCGCTTCCGCGACGACCACCACGCGCTGGTCGAGGCGATCGAGGACGTGGCCGACGACCGGCCGAAGAAGAAGCGCGACTACGGGTTCCAGGCTGCGCTTGCGCGCCTCGGCGAGACGATGCACGACAACTGGCGCGAGATCGTTTCGCTGGTCAGTTTCCTCGGCGAAACCCTGATCAAGCTCGGCCGCCTGCTGGTCTCGCCGCGGCGCTTCCGCTTGACCTCGACCGTCCACCACATGGAACAGGTCGGTCTCGACGCGGTGCCGCTGGTCGCGCTGCTGTCATTCCTGGTCGGCGCCGTGATCGCGTTTCTCGGCTCGACCGTCCTCGCCGAATTCGGCGCGACGATCTTCGTGGTCGAACTGGTGTCGATCGCGTTCCTGCGCGAGTTCGGCGTGCTGCTGACCGCGATCCTGCTCGCCGGACGCACTGCAAGTGCATTCACTGCGCAGATCGGCGCGATGGTCAGCCGCGAGGAAGTGGATGCGATCCGCACGCTCGGGCTCGACCCGGTGGATCTGCTGGTGATTCCGCGCGTGGTCGCACTGATGGTGATGCTGCCGCTGCTGACCTTCATCGCAATGATCGCCGGCCTCGTCGGTGGCCTGACCGTCGGCGCCTTCAGTCTCGATATTCCGCCGCAGGCGTACATGGCGCGCATGTACGAAACCATGCACGTGCGGCACTTCTTCGTCGGCATGTCCAAGGCGCCGATCTTCGCGCTGGTGATCGGCCTGATCGGCTGCCTGGAAGGCCTGCAGGTCAAGGGCACGGCGCAGTCGGTCGGCGAGCGTACGACGTCGAGCGTGGTGCAGACGATCTCGCTGGTGATCGTGTTCGACGCGTTCGCGGCGATCTGGTTCATGCACGTGGGATGGTGACGATGTCCGACTCGCCCACCCGTGACCCGCATGCGCAGGACGACCTCGGCGACGAGATCGCGATCCGCGTGCGTGGCCTGGTCAACCAGTTCGGCGCGCAGACCGTGCACGACAATCTCGACCTCGACGTGCGTCGCGGCGAGATTCTCGGCGTGGTCGGTGGCTCGGGCACCGGCAAGTCGGTGCTGATGCGCACCATCCTCGGTCTGCGGACGCCGCAGGCCGGCACCATCGAGGTGCTGGGCGCCGATGCGCTGTCGCGCGACATCGAAGAACGCCGGCACATCGAACGCAACACCGGCGTGCTGTTCCAGGACGGCGCGCTGTTCTCGTCACTGACCGTGGGCGAGAACGTGCAGGTGCCGCTGAAGGAACACCATCCGGACCTGCGCGATTCACTGCGTTACGAGCTGGCCCTGCTGAAGGTCAAGCTGGCCGGCCTGCCGGCCAACGCGCTCGACAAGCTGCCGGCGGAACTGTCTGGTGGCATGCGCAAGCGCGCGGGCCTGGCACGTGCGCTGGCGCTCGACCCACCGCTGCTGTTCCTCGACGAGCCCACGGCCGGTCTCGATCCGATCGGCGCCGCTGCATTCGACCGCCTGATCCGCACGCTGCAGGAAGCGCTGGGACTGACCGTGTTCCTGATCACACACGACCTCGACACTCTGTACGCTATCTGTGACCGCATCGCGGTCCTGGCCGACAAGCAGGTGGTCGCGGTGGCGCCGGTGGCGGAGATCGAACAGATCGACCATCCCTGGATCCAGGATTACTTCCACGGCCCACGCGGCCGTGCCGCACGCGATGCCAGGGCCGACGCCCCCGGAGCTCATTGATGGAAACCAGAGCCAACTACGTCCTCATCGGCGCGTTCACGCTCATCGCGTCGATCGCCCTGCTCGGCTTCGCGCTGTGGGCGGCGAAATACTCGTCCGACCGCAGCTGGAACGAGTTCGATGTCGTCTTCCGCGAACCGGTGACCGGCCTGAGCGAAGGCAGCAGCGTGCAGTACAACGGCATCGCGGTCGGCACGGTCGACACCCTGCAGCTCGCGCCGCAGGACCCGCGCCAGGTCATCGCCCGCCTGCGGTTGCAGGCCAATGCGCCGGTCAAGACCGATACCCGCGCACGCTTGTCGATGACCAGCCTGACCGGCTCACCGATCATCCAGCTCACCGGTGGTTCGCCCGAAGCACCGATGCTGGTCTCGGAAGACAGCGATCGCGTGCCGATCATCCAGACCGAAGCCTCGGCGCTGCAGAACATCTCCGACACCGCGAACCGGCTGGTCGAGCGTCTCGACCAGGTACTCAGCGAAGAGAACGTCGCGCGCATCTCCAACACGCTGGAGAACATCGAAGGCATGACCGGCTCGGTCGCCGGGCAGCGCGAAGATCTCGCCGCGATCATCGTCAATGCGCGCACCGCCAGCGAACAGCTGGAGCAGACGCTGACCACGACCAATCGTGCGATGACCAACTTCGACCGCGAGCTGGTGCAGAAACTGCCCACGCTGGTTGCCAGCCTGGAAAGCACGCTGGCGCGCATGGACTCGGCCGCCGGTGGCGCCGACACCATCCTCAACGAGAATCGCGCCGCGATCAGCAGCTTTGCCAACGACGGCCTGTCGCAGCTCGGCCCGACGCTGGGCGAACTGCGTTCGCTGGTCCGCGACCTGCGCCGCATCAGTGACCGTCTCGACGCCAACCCCGCGCGTTACCTGCTCGGCCGCGATGCGCCGAAGGAATTCGAACCCGAATGATCACGCCCACGACCTCCATGCGACGCGCCCTGCCGCGCTTTGCCATCGCCCTCGCGCTCGGCACCCTGCTCGCCGGCTGCAGTTCCCTGCTGGGCGGCGGTGGCGGGGATCGCGACCGCTCGACGATCTATGCGCCCGACCCACGTGTCGAAGCCGATCCCGCGTGGCCGCGCGCCGACTGGCAGCTCACGCTGAGCCCGCCGACCGCGGCGCGCATGATCGACAGTTTCCGCATCGCCGTACGCCCGACGCCGTCCGAATTGCAGGTCTACCGCAGCGCCAGCTGGGCGAAGACGCCGACCGACATGCTCCAGGACACCGTGCTGCGCACGATGGAAGACTCGGGCAGTATCCCGGCCGTCGCCCGCCAGGGCGCCGGCATCACCGCCGACTACAAGCTGGTGATCGACCTGCGTCGCTTCGAGGCCGACTACAACGGCAACGTGCTGCCGTCGGCGACGATCGAAGCCAACGTCAAGCTGATCCACAACATCGACCAGACCGTCGTCGGCTCGCGCACGTTCCTGGCGGCGCAGCCGGCGTCCAGCACCGAAGTCGCACAGGTCGTCGACGCGTTCTCGGTCGCCCTGCAGAGCATCAGTGGCGAGATGGTCGGCTGGATCCTCGAGTCGGGCAACGCGCACGAGCTGACGCACGATCGCAGGCCACCGGTGTCGACTACGCCGCGGCGCTGAGTCGTTTTTCCTGCGTTCTTCGCATCGCGCGCCGGTCGGCGGCGCCCGCCTTACGCCCGAGTCGCGTCGGCTGGGGCCGCCTCGCGACTCCAGGGCCCATACAGCGACAGCGAACCTCAGCGCAGGATTCGTCGGAACGTCAGATTGATCCGCGGCCCGACCGGCCGCGCGGTTCTCGGCAACGCGTGCCGGAACCGCGTCTGGGTATCACCGCGCATCACCAGCAGACTGCCGTGCGGCAGGTCCAGCACATGCCGCGCGAACCGCCCGCCCGCATCCGCCGCACGCGCCTTCAGCACGAACCTTCGCGTCGCGCCAAGGCTCAACGACGCGATCACCGGCTCAGGACCGAGCTCGCGCTCGTCATCGCTGTGCCAGCCCATCGCGTCGCGTCCGTCGCGATACAGGTTGGCGAGCACGCTGTTGAAGCCGACGCCCGCAGCCTCGGAGACCGCATCGCGCACCGGCACCAATGCCGCGGGCCAGGGTTCAGGCGTAAACCGCGTGCCCGAGTAGCGATACATCGCGTCGGGGTCCCCGATCCAGCAACTGAGCCGCGGCGCGTCCACCTCGCGCCCGAAGATGTGCAGGCGGTGGCGGGTCCAGGAGACTCCGGTCACCAGGGCCGCCATCAATGCAGTGGCGGGCGCATCCCGCAGCCAGCCGGTCCGCAGCGCCCATCCGTCGGTGTCGTGCAGGTTCACGGGCATGGCCAGACGGTAGCAGTCCGGGTCGTGAGCCGCGGTGGAATCTGGGATCATGTGCCGATGTCCAGCCGCCGCCTGCGCACTGCCACGTTCAATTTCCTGCGTTTCGCATTCCGTTGCGTACCGATGACCGTGGCGACGCGGGACCGCTTGCGCGCGCGCTTTCTGGATCGCTACAGCCACTTTGTACCGCCGCCACCGCGCGGTCAGGATGCGGGCACGCGCCGTGAACTCCGCGCCCGCGCGCGCGCCGGAGCGCGCGCGATCGGATATCGCGAGCGCAGCATCGATGCGCCGCCGATGGTCGTGTCCGCACGCCTGATCGCGTTCTACCTGCCGCAGTTCCACCCCACGCCCGAGAACGATGCCTGGTGGGGCACGGGCTTCACCGAGTGGCACAACGTCACCCGTGCGCTGCCGCAGTTCGAAGGCCATCAGCAGCCGCGCCTGCCCGCCGACCTGGGCTTCTACGATCTGCGCGCACCAGATGTCATGCGCGCGCAGGCGGCGCTCGCTCGCGAGGCCGGTATCGAAGGCTTCTGCAGCTATTTCTACTGGTTCGGCGGCACCACATTGCTGGAAGCGCCGCTGCGCAGCTGGCTGGACGATCCCACGATCGCACTGCCGCTGTGCCTGTGCTGGGCCAACGAGAACTGGTCCCGCCGCTGGGACGGCCGCGCCGACGACATCCTCATCGCGCAGTCGCACGGCGCCGAAGACGACCTCGCCTTCATCGCACACGTCGCTGATTACCTGCGTGATCCACGCTACATCCGGGTGGACGGCAAGCCGCTGCTGGTCGTCTACCGTCCGCACCTGCTGCCCGATGCTGCCACCACTGCCCGCCGCTGGCGTGACTGGTGCCGCGATGCCGGCATCGGCGAACTCCATCTTGCCTACGTGCAGGGCTTCGAACGTCCCGATCCACGCGAGATCGGCTTCGATGCCGCGATCGAGTTCCCGCCCAACATGAGCACGCCGCCTTCGATCGTCGACAGACAGGCACTGCTCAATCCCGACTTCAACGGCGACGTGCTCGACTGGCGCGCGCTCGCCGCCGACATGGCCGCGCGCGCGCTGCCGGCGTATCCGCTCTACCCTGGCGTCAATCCCGGCTGGGACAACGAACCGCGACGCTCTGGCCGCGGACGAGTGTTCGCGCACGCCTCGCCGCGTGGCTATCGCGACTGGCTGCACACGACGATCCACGACCGTCTGCGCTTGGTCGCGCCGAAGGACCGGATCGTCTTCGTCAATGCGTGGAACGAGTGGGCCGAAGGCGCAGTGTTGGAACCGGATACCCGGCTCGGCCATGCATGGCTGGCGGCCACGCGCGAGGCGCTTGCGCCCCCCTCGGCCGCACCGGCGCAGCAGCCTTGCGTCGTCATCCATGCCTGGTATCCGGAAGTGTTACCGGAGATCCTGTCCGCGCTGTCTGCCAGCGGCCTTGTCTGGCGCATCGTGATCACCACGGGGCATGCGCAGCGCGACCGTGTGCAGGCCTGCCTCGACGACGCCGGGCTCACGGGTGACATCCGGCTTTTCGCCAACCGCGGCCGCGACATCCTGCCATTCCTGCATGTCGCCGACGCGTTGCTCGACAGCGGCCAACAGGTGGTGCTCAAGCTGCACACCAAACGCTCCACGCATCGTGCCGATGGTGACACCTGGCGCGCGGAAATGCTGGAAAGCCTGCTGGCACCGGCGCGTGCACCCGCCCTGTACGCAGCGTTCGACGATGCCGCCCTCGGCATCGTGGCGCCGGAGGGCCATATCCACCCGCTCGGTTACTTTCTCAGTGCCAACGAAGCGGCGATCGAGCATCTGCTCCGGCGCACCGGCGTCACCTGGGTGAACGATGACCCGGAACTGCCGTTCCCGGCCGGCAGCATGTTCTGGATCCGCCTGGAGATTCTGCGCCCCCTGCTCGATGCACACCTGTCCGACGAAGACTTCGAAGTGGAGGCCGGGCAACTCGACGGCACGCTGGCGCATGCCATCGAACGCCTGATCGGATTGCTGGCGCACGCCCAGCACAAGCGCCTCGACGATGCGGCGACCGCAAGCGGCACCTCCCCGCTGCGCTCGAGTACAGATCCGTACGCATACGCGCGCCGGAGTTGATCTCCGGCGCGCTGTGCACGCTTCAGGAGACGCGCGTGAACGTCACGCCGGTCTGGCCCTGGAGATCCGCAATGTCCACGCCATCGGCCACCTCGACCAGCACCAGTCCATCGGCAGTCACGTCGAACACCGCGAGATCCGTGATGATCCGGTCGACCACGCCCACACCGGTCAGCGGCAGGGTGCACTCGGGCAGGATCTTGTGGCTGCCGTCCTTCGCGACGTGCTCCATCAGCACGACCACGCGCTTGACGCCGGCCACGAGGTCCATCGCGCCGCCCATGCCCTTGACCATCTTGCCGGGCACCATCCAGTTCGCGAGATCACCGCTGCCGGTGACCTGCATCGCGCCGAGGATGGCGAGATCGATGTGGCCGCCGCGGATCATCGCGAAGGAATCGTGGCTGCCGAAGTAGCTCGCGCCCTTGCGCGCGGTGACGGTCTGCTTGCCGGCGTTGATCAGGTCGGCATCGACCTCGTCCTCGGTCGGGAACGGGCCGATGCCGAGCAGGCCGTTCTCGCTCTGCAGCCACACGTCGACACCGTCGGGAATGTGGTTCGCCACCAGCGTGGGCAGGCCGATGCCGAGGTTCACGTATGCGCCGTCGGTCAGCTCGCGCGCAGCGCGCGCGGCCATTTCATCGCGGGTCCAGGCCATTACTTCGCTCCTCGCACGGTGCGCTGTTCGATGCGCTTTTCGGGCGTCGCGTTGACGACGATTCGGTCCACGTAGATGCCCGGCAGATGCACCTGGTCGGGATCGATCTCACCGATCTCCACCAGCTCCTCGACCTCGGCCACGCAGACCTTGCCGGCCATCGCGCAGGCCGGATTGAAGTTGCGCGCGGTCTTTCGGAACACCAGGTTGCCGGCCGCGTCGGCCTTCCACGCCTTGACCAGCGCGACGTCGGCGACCAGCGCGGTCTCCAGCACGTAATGCTTGCCGTCGAACTCGCGCGTCTCCTTGCCCTCGGCAACGATCGTCCCAAAGCCGGTCGCGGTGAAGAACGCCGGGATGCCGGCACCGCCGGCGCGCAGGCGCTCGGCCAGCGTGCCCTGCGGGTTGAATTCAAGCTCCAGTTCGCCGCCGAGGTACTGGCGTTCGAACTCCTTGTTCTCGCCGACATACGACGAAATCATCTTGCGGATCTGCCGGGTCTCCAGCAGCTGGCCGAGGCCGAAGCCGTCGACGCCGGCGTTGTTGGAGATCGCAGTGATGTCCTTGACGCCCGAATCCCGCAATGCGGCGATCAGCGCCTCGGGAATGCCGCACAGGCCGAAGCCACCCACGGCAAAGGTCTGGCCATCGGCCACGATGTCGGCCAGTGCCGTCGCGGCATCGGGATACTGCTTGCCGCGTCGACCCGCGGCGGAACTCTGCTCGCTCATTTCGATCCTCATGGCGCAATGGCCTTCGATTCTACCGGCTGCGCGCGTGCACGGCCTTGGACCTTGGTGCAGTGGCGCAAACGGTCCCATACGCGCGAAACGCTAGAATCCAGCCTCCCCGACCGACGGAGCGCCCATGCCCCTGCCCGCCTTCAAGGCCTACGACCTCCGCGGTCGCGTGCCGGACGAACTCAATCCCGCGCTCGCCCGTGACATCGGCATCGCACTGGCTGCGCAGCTGCCGCCGGGCCCGATCGTGCTGGGCCGCGACGTGCGTCTGAGCAGCCCGGAGCTGCAGGTCGCATTGTCGGAAGGTCTGCGCAGCCAGGGCCGGGACATCATCGACATCGGCGTGGGTGGCACCGAAGAGGTCTATTTCCAGGTCGACCATCTCGGCGCCGCCGGTGGCGTGATGGTGACTGCCAGCCACAATCCGATGGACTACAACGGCATGAAGCTGGTGCGTGAGCAGGCGCGTCCGATCAGTTCGGACACCGGCCTGTTCGCGATCTCGGATGCGGTCGAGGCGGGCGATCTGCCTGCACCTGTCGCCACACCGGGCACCGGGACGGCGGCGGCCGACAAGTCGGCCTACATCGACCATCTGCTGGGTTACGTGGAGGCCGGGGCGCTGCGTCCACTCAAGCTCGTGGTCAATGCCGGCAACGGCGGCGCGGGCGGCATCGTCGACCTGCTCGCCCCCCATCTGCCGTTCGAGTTCGTGCGCGTGTTCCACGAGGCCGACGGCAATTTCCCCAATGGCATTCCGAATCCCCTGCTGCCGGAGAACCGTCAGGCGACGGCTGACGCCGTGCGCGAACACGGCGCGGATTTCGGCATCGCGTGGGACGGCGATTTCGACCGCTGCTTCTTCTTCGACGAAACCGGTGCCTTCATCGAGGGCTATTACCTCGTCGGCCTGCTGGCCGAGGCGATTCTCGCCAAGCAGCCCGGTGGCAAAGTCGTGCACGACCCGCGCCTGGTCTGGAACACGGTTGAGCAGGTCGAGGCGGCGGGCGGCGTGCCGGTGCTGTGCAAGAGCGGCCACGCCTTCATCAAGGAAAAAATGCGCGCCGAAGACGCCGTCTACGGCGGCGAGATGAGCGCGCATCACTATTTCCGCGATTTCGCGTATGCCGACTCCGGGATGATTCCGTGGCTGCTGATCGCTGAACTCGTCTCCACCAGTGGCCGCTCACTGGGTGATCTGGTCGCTGCGCGCGTCGCGAAGTTTCCGTGCAGTGGTGAGATCAACTTCCGCGTGGCGGATGCGAAGGTCGCGGTCGATCGCGTGATGGCGCACTACGCAGCGCAGTCGCCGGAGATCGACCGCACCGACGGCATCAGTGCCGACTTCGGCGACTGGCGCTTCAACCTGCGCAGCTCCAACACCGAACCGCTGCTGCGGCTCAACATCGAAACGCGCGCAGATCAGGCGCTGCTCGATGCCCGCACCCGCGAACTGTCCGATCTGCTGTCCGCCTGAGGCCTGCCATGTCCACCATCGTCCCGGTCCTGCTTTCCGGTGGCTCAGGCACGCGCCTGTGGCCGCTGTCGCGCGAGATGCATCCCAAGCAGTTCCTGCCACTGGTCGGCACGGACACGATGCTGCAGGCCACCTGGCTGCGCGCAGCGCCACTGTCTGGTGATGCCGGGCCGATCGTCGTCGCCAACGAGGCGCATCGTTTCGTCGTTGCCGAGCAGTTGCAGCAGGTCGGCGCGACACCGGCGGCGATCGTGCTCGAACCGGTCGGTCGCAACACGGCGCCGGCCATCGCTGCGGCTGCGCTCGAAGCGCTGCGAGAGACCCCGGATGCGGTGCTGCTGGTGCTGCCCTCGGATCATGTCGTGCAGACACCCGAGGCCTTCCATGCGGCCGTGCGCGCCGCACTGCCTGCCGCCGAGGCCGGCAAACTGGTGACGTTCGGCGTGGTGCCGCGTGGCCCGGAAACCGGCTACGGCTACATCAAGGCAGCACCCGGCAACGGCGAAGGTCCAGTGCCTGTCGAAGCCTTCGTCGAGAAGCCGGATCTGGCGCGCGCCCAGGCCTACGTCGCGTCCGGCGACCATTTCTGGAACAGCGGCATGTTCCTGTTCCGCGCCGACGCGTATCTCGCCGAACTCGAACGTCACGCGCCGACGATGCTCGCGGCGGTGCGCGCTTCCTGGACGGGCGCACGCAAGGACGTCGATTTCACCCGTCTCGATGCCGATGCATTCGCCGCGAGTCCGTCGGATTCGATCGACTACGCGGTGATGGAAAAGACCGACGCGGCGGTCGTGATGCCGCTCGACGCCGGCTGGAGCGATGTCGGCTCATGGGCAAGCCTGCGCGAGGTCTCGCCGCAGGACGCCGACGGCAATGCGCACCACGGCGAGGTGGTCTCGATCGACTGCCGCAACACCTACGCCTACGGCGAACGGCTGATCGCGATGATCGGGCTGGAAGACACGATCGTCGTGGAAACACCCGATGCGATCCTCGTCGGCCGCAGCGATCGCATCCAGCAGGTCAAGGATGTGGTAGCCGAACTCAAGGCGCGCGAGCTGCCGCAGGCCGCTTGGCATCGCAAGGTCTACCGTCCCTGGGGCGCGTACGACTCGATCGACAACGGTCCGCGTCATCAGGTCAAACGCATCACGGTCAAGCCCGGCGGCGTGCTGAGCCTGCAGATGCATCATCACCGCGCCGAGCACTGGATCGTCGTCAGTGGCACTGCCGAGGTCACGCGTGGCGACGACGTGCTGCTGCTGGGCGAGAACCAGAGCACCTACATCCCGCTCGGCGTGACGCACCGGCTGCGCAACCCGGGCAAGGTGCCGCTGGAGCTGATCGAAGTGCAGTCGGGCAGTTACCTGGGCGAGGACGATATCGTGCGGTTCGAGGATACGTACGGACGCCTCCTCGATGGGTCGAATCCGAAGAACATCACACAGAAGGCTGGAAAGTGACCGAACACTTGAGAATCGTCGTCGTCGGCACGGGCTACGTCGGCCTGTCCAATGCCATCCTGCTCGCGCAACACAATCAGGTCGTGGCGGTGGATATCGACCCACAACGGATCGCGCTGATCAATGCCCGGGTCTCTCCGATCGACGATCCGGAGATCCACCGGTACTTGGCGGAGGAAACACTCGATCTCCATGCGACTGCGGATGCGGAGCCCGCTTATCGTGACGCTGACCTGGTGGTGGTCGCTACGCCGACCGACTACGACGAAGTGGCGAACTATTTCAACACCGGTTCCGTCGAATCCGTCATCGGGATGGTGCTGGCGGTGAATCCGGATGTTCCGGTCCTGGTCAAATCCACGGTCCCGGTGGGCTTCACCAGCGCAGCGCAGGCGCGCTTCGGATGCACGAACATCATGTTCTCACCCGAGTTCCTGCGGGAAGGGCGGGCACTGCACGACAATCTGTACCCGAGCCGGATCGTCATCGGCGAACGTTCCGAGCGCGCACGGCGCATTGCCGCGCTCTTCGAGCAGGGCGCGATCAAGCAGGCCATACCCGTCCTGCTGACGGAGCCGACCGACGCGGAGGCCATCAAGCTCTTCGCCAACACCTATCTCGCGATGCGCGTCGCCTACTTCAACGAGCTCGACACCTATGCACAGACGCACGGTCTGGACAGCCGGTCCATCATCGATGGCGTGGGCCTGGACCCCAGGATCGGCGACCACTACAACAATCCGTCGTTCGGCTATGGCGGCTACTGCCTGCCCAAGGACACCAAGCAGTTGCTGGCGAACTATCGCGACGTGCCCCAGAACCTCATTGCAGCGATCGTTTCATCGAATTCGACGCGCAAGGACTTTATTGCGGACCAGATCCTCCAGCGACAGCCGAAGGTGGTCGGCATCTATCGCCTGACCATGAAGAGCGGCTCGGACAATTTCCGCGCCTCGTCCATCCAGGGGGTGATGAAGCGGATCAAGGCCAAGGGCGTGGAAGTGGTGGTCTACGAGCCCACGCTGACCGAGACTCGCTTCTTCAACTCACGGGTCGTGGACGATCTCGACGCCTTCAAGACGATCAGCGATGTGATCGTGGCGAACCGCATCAGCGACGACATTCGTGATGTCGCCGACAAGGTCTACACGCGCGACCTGTTCGGCGAGAACTGATCAAGCCGGACCAAGGGGAGGCCGGGCGCAGCCCCGGCCTTCGCTCACTGCGATGCAGCGAGGGTATCGAGCACCCCGCGCAACCCCGCCTGCCAGGTCGGCAGCGCGAGACCGAAATCCCGTTCGAGCGTCGTGGTATCCAGCCGGGAATAGGCCGGGCGCTTCGCAGGCGTCGGATAGTCCGCGGTCGTAATCGCCTCGACCGTCGGCGCGCGCGCGATCAGGCCGCGCTCGACGGCACCTGCGAAGATCGCCTGCGCGAATCCGTGCCAGCTGCTCTCGCCTGCCGCCGTCAGGTGCCAGGTACCGGACATCGCGCTGCTTTCCGAGAGGATCCGTGCGGTGACATCGGCGATCAACGCCGCGGGCGTCGGGGTACCGATCTGATCGCCCACCACACGCAGCACGTCACGCTCGGCACCGACGCGCAGCATCGTGCGCAGGAAGTTCTGGCCGTGCGCAGCATAGACCCAGGCGGTGCGGAAGATCAGATGGCGGCCACCCGCCGCGCGGATCGCCTCTTCGCCCGCGAGCTTGCTCGCGCCATAGACGCCAAGCGGCACCGTGGTGTCATCCGGACGATATGGACGCGTACCACTGCCGTCGAACACGTAATCGGTGGAGTAATGCACCAGCGGCACATCGTACGCGGCGCACCAGCGCGCAATCGCGCCGGGGGTCTCCGCGTTCGCCGCCTGCGCTGCTACGGGTTCGCTTTCAGCCTTGTCGACCGCGGTGTATGCGGCTGCATTGATCACACGCGAGGGCCGCGTCGTGTCGAGCAATGCGACCACCGATCCGGGATCCGAAAAATCCGCCGTCAGGCAGGCACTGCCGCCGGGCAACGTGCCACTCCGGGTCGTGCCGATTACATCGCCCAACGGCGCAAGCGCGCGCAGCAGTTCCTGACCGACCTGCCCGTTCGCACCGAACACCAGTGTGCTCATGCCGCGAACACCGGCAACCGGTCTTCCGCAATATCGGCCAGCAACGGCGCGTGCGTGTCCTTGTCGGACAGCAGCGGCGCGTCGATCTGCCAGTCGATGCCGATCGCCGGATCGTTCCAGCGCACGCCCGCATCGACTTCCTTCACGTAGACGTCGGTGCACAGGTAACTGAAGACTGCCATGTCCGAGAGCACCGCGAAGCCATGCGCGAAGCCTTCCGGGATCCAGAACTGGCGTTTGTTGGCCTCGCTCAGAACCACGCCCTCCCATTGCCCGAACGTCGGCGATCCCCGGCGGATGTCGACGGCCACGTCGAGCACTTCGCCGACCAGCACGCTGACCAGCTTGCCTTGTGGCCGCGGCCATTGGTAATGCAGGCCCCGCAACACGCCTTTGGACGACGACGAGACGTTGCTCTGCACGAAGTTCGTCGGCAGGCCGTGCTGTCCGAAACGCTCGGCATTCCAGGTTTCGAAGAAGAACCCGCGTGCATCACCGAACACGGCCGGTTCGATGACGACAGCTCCGGGCAGTTTGGTCTCGATGATCTTCAACGCACCACTCCACGTTCGACGAGCGACATCAGGTACTGGCCGTACCCGTTCTTGGACAGCGGCTTCGCCAGGGCCGACAGCTGTTCGGCATCGATCCAGCCATTGCCGAACGCGATCTCCTCCGGACAACACACCTGCAGACCCTGGCGATCCTGGATGGTCTGGATGAAGTTCGACGCCTCGTGCAGGGACTGGTGCGTGCCGGTGTCGAGCCACGCGTAGCCGCGACCGAGTTGCTCGAGATACAGCGCGCCGTCGTCGAGATAGCGGCGGTTGAGGTCGGTGATCTCCAGCTCGCCGCGCGGCGAAGGCTTCAGTTCAGCAGCGTAATCGCTGGCGCGGCCGTCGTAGAAATACAGCCCGGTGACGGCGTAGTTCGAGCGTGGCGCCTCGGGCTTCTCGGCAATGTCGACGACCTTGCCGCTCGCATCGAACTCGGCCACGCCATAACGCTCGGGATCATTGACCCAGTAGCCGAACACCGTCGCGCCGTCGCCGCGCACATCGGCGCTCTTGAGCGTATCGGTCAGCCCGTGTCCGTGAAAGATGTTGTCGCCCAGCACCAGGCAGCTCGGCTTGCCGCCGACGAAATCACGACCGATCAGATAGGCCTGCGCCAGACCATCCGGACTCGGCTGCACGGCGTACTGGATGTCCATGCCCCACTGCGACCCATCGCCGAGCAGAGTCTGGAACAGCACCTGCTCGTGCGGCGTATTGATGATCAGCACCTCGCGGATGCCAGCCAGCATCAGCACGCTGAGCGGGTAATAGATCATCGGCTTGTCGTACACCGGCAAGAGCTGCTTGCTGACGCCCTTGGTGATCGGATACAGCCGCGTGCCGGAGCCGCCGGCGAGGATGATGCCCTTGCGCGCGGTCATGCATCCGCTCCCATGCGTTCCAGACGATAGCTGCCGTCGAGGATGCGCTGCACCCAGGGCTGGTTGTCGAGATACCAGTCCACGGTCGCCTCGATGCCGCTCTCGAAAGTGTGCTCGGGCTTCCAGCCGAGTTCACCCTGCAGCTTCGATGCGTCGATCGCGTAGCGGCGGTCGTGGCCGGGGCGATCGGTCACGTAGGTGATCTGTGTGGCACGCGACTGGCCGTCGTCACGCGGACGGCGCGCGTCGAGCAGGCGGCAGATCGTCTCGACCACCTCGATGTTCTGGCGCTCGGAATCGCCGCCCACATTGTAGGTCTCACCCACACGGCCCTTCTCCAGCACCGTTCGGATCGCGGCGCAGTGGTCGGTGACGAACAGCCAATCGCGGACCTGCTTGCCATCGCCGTAGACCGGCAACGGTTCGCCGGCCAGCGCCTTGGCGATCACCAGCGGGATGAGCTTCTCCGGGAAGTGGTACGGCCCGTAGTTGTTCGAGCAGTTGGTGGTGAGAACCGGCAGCCCGTAGGTGTGGTGGAACGCGCGCACCAGATGATCGGATGCGGCCTTGGACGCCGAATAGGGCGAGTTCGGCGCGTAGGGCGTGGTCTCGGAGAACTTGCCGGTCTCGCCGAGCGTGCCGTACACCTCGTCGGTCGAGACATGCAGGAAACGGAACGCCTCGCGGCGGCCGTCCGGCAGCGCCTTCCAGTAATCGCGCACCGACTCAAGCAGACCAAGCGTCCCGACGACGTTGGTTTCGATGAACGCAGCCGGGCCGTCGATGGAACGGTCGACGTGGCTCTCGGCGGCGAAGTTCAACACCGCATCGGGCTGGTGCTCGGCCAGCAAGCCGGCGACGAGCGCGCGGTCGCCGATGTCGCCATGCACGAACACGTGGTTCGGGTCGGACTCGATCGACGCCAGCGTCTGCAGATTGCCTGCATAAGTCAGGGCATCGAGATTGATCACGCGGACGCCGCGACGTACGGCCTCCAGTACGAAATTGCCGCCAATGAAGCCGGCGCCGCCGGTGACGAGCCATGTGGGCACGAATGCACTCCTGTGGACGATCGAAATGCCCGCTCGGGGCCAGTCGTCAAGGATACCGGCTCGCTCTGGCGATTTCGGCACGAACATGAACATCAGCACGGCATGATCCGGAGTTCGCGCGCCGCAGGCCGCCCCGTTAGAATCGGCGGATTGCCCCGCGCCAGCCGCCGCGGCCGGGTGATCCGCAACGCACAAGGAATGCCGCACCGATGAAGATCCTCGTCGCCTACAAGCGCGTGGTGGACTACAACGTCCGCATCCAGGTCAAGCCGGACGGGTCCGGCGTGGTCACCGATGGCGTCAAGCTGTCGGCCAACCCGTTCGACGAAATCGCGCTGGAAGAAGCCCTGCGCCTGCGCGACAAGGGCATCGCCACCGAGGTCGTGGTCGCGACGATCGCCCCCGCCGATGCCCAGGCGCACCTGCGCAACGGTCTGGCGATGGGTGCGAATCGCGCCATTCACGTGGTCTGCGATCAGCCGATCCAGCCGCTGACCGCCGCCCGCACCCTGCTCAAGCTGGTCGAGAAAGAACAGCCGGATCTGGTGATCCTGGGCAAGCAGGCGATCGACGACGACGCGAACCAGACCGGGCAGATGCTGGCGACGGTGTGGGGCCGCCCGCAGGCGACCTTCGCCTCCAAGATCGAGATTGCCGACGGCAAGGCCACGGTGACGCGCGAAGTCGACGCCGGCCTGGAGACCCTCGAAGTCGAGCTGCCGGCCGTCGTCACGACCGACCTGCGCCTCAACGAGCCGCGCTTCATCAAGCTGCCCGACATCATGAAAGCGAAGTCGAAGCCGATGGAATCGATCCCGTTCGCCGACCTCGGCGTCGAGTCGGTCGATACGCTCAAGACCACGCACTTTGATGCCCCGACCAGGCGCGGCAAGGGTGTCATGGTCAAGGACGCGGCCGAGCTGGTTGCCGCGCTCAAGGCCAAGGGCCTGCTCTGAATTCCGTCGCTCCCGACGCGTCCGGGAGCCCATGACGTCCGGCCCTCGGCCGGATCGCAGGAGAACCTCATGTCCAAAGTCCTTGTCATCGCCGAGCACCTCGACGGCACCCTGAACGCCAGCGCGACCGCCAAGACCGTCGCCGCGGCACAGGCGCTGTCCCCCGACTCCATCGACATCGCGGTGTTCGCCGCCGATCCGGCCGGCGCCGCCACCGAAGCCGCCACGATTGCCGGCGTGACGAAGGTGCTCGCCGTCGCCAATCCGGCCAACGCACAGGCACTCGCGCAGGTGCTGGGCCCGCAGATCGCAAAGCTCGCCGCAGGCTACAGCCACGTCTTCGCGCCATCGACCACGTTCGGCAAGGATCTGTTGCCGGTCGTCGCCGCGCTGCTGGGCGTGAACCAGATCTCCGACCTGATGACGGTCGAGAGCAGCCACGTCTTCAAGCGCCCGATCTACGCCGGCAATGCGATCGTCACTGTCGAAGCGCCGGCCGACCAGCCGGTCGTCGCCACGGTGCGCACGGCATCGTGGCAGGAAGCCGCACGCGGCGGCAGCGCGACGGTCGAAGCCACCAGCGTCGACGCCGAACTGCCGACGCACACCCGCTTCATCGGCCTCGCCGCAGGCAGCACCGACCGGCCCGATCTGCAGAGCGCCAAGCGCGTCGTGTCCGGTGGCCGCGGCGTCGGCTCGGAAGAGAACTTCAAGATTGTCTTCGACTTTGCCGACAAGCTCGGTGCCGCCGTCGGCGCCTCTCGTGCCGCAGTCGATGCCGGTTACGTGCCCAATGAGTTGCAGGTCGGCCAGACCGGCAAGATCATCGCGCCCGAACTCTACGTCGCGATCGGCATCTCCGGCGCCATCCAGCACCTGACCGGCATCAAGGATGCCGGCACGATCGTCGCGATCAACAAGGACGCCGACGCACCGATCTTCGAGATCGCGGACATTGGCCTGGTCGGCGATCTGTTCAAGGTGCTGCCGGAACTGGAAGCGGCGATCGGCTGACATGCTCAATCAACTGAAATCCGTTGCAAAGCGATTGCTCGCGGTCACCTGGATCCGCCGGACGTACGACACACTCAACCGCTCGATCACCGAGGTGTTCGGCGCACATCGGCTGCTGTCGATCCCATACAGTCTGGTGCTGTTCCCGACCTTCAACCGGGAGCAGTTCGCCGTTCTGCGCGGTCGTCGCGATTACTACCGCAACATGGCCCGGCGCCGACGCAGCCACACCGAGTTGCGCAGGAACATCCACAGACTCGAAAAAGGCATTTCGATGCAGCCGCGACGTCCGGTGTTCGCACTGGACTACCTGGATGAAACCATCGAGTTTTACGAGCGCGCGGCCGCGGACATCGCCGATGGTGCTTCGGGCGCGATCGACCATGACGAGATGACCTGGGCGTACTCGGTGCTGGCCGACTACTTCTCGATCGTGGATGCCAACAACCCCGTGCTCGTGGCCGCGCAGGCGCGCTTCAGCGCAACACATGTCCGCTTCATGCCTGACCAGGACTCGTCCCGGCCGTATCCGAGGCGGGACACGGTGCTCAGCGATGTCCGGTACGAGGCCTTGCTCGCGCTCGCGCAGCAGCGTCGCTCGATCCGCTGGTTCCGCCAGGAGCCAGTGCCTCGCGAACTCATCGACAAGGCTCTTCTGGTTGCCCGACAGGCGCCGACGGCCTGCAATCGCCTCCCGTACGAGTTCCGCATCTTCGACGACCCCGCGCTGGTCAAGCGCATTGCCGGTATTCCCTTCGGTTCGGCCGGCTACTCGCACCAGATTCCGGCGGTGGCCGTCGTGGTCGGACGCCTGCACCACTACTTCAGTGCACGCGACCGCCATGTCATCTACGTCGACAGTTCGCTTGCCTCGATGGGATTCATGTTCGCGCTGGAAACACTCGGGCTGTCGTCGAGCGTCATTAACTGGCCAGACTTCGAACCGCTCGAAGCAAAGATGCAGGACGCGCTGAACCTGGGCTACGACGAGCGCGTCATCATGCTCATCGCGATCGGCTATGCGGATCCCGATGGCCTGATTCCCTACTCGCAAAAGAAGTCGCTGGACATCCTGCGTCGTTACAACGACTTGGGCCGACCGCAATGAGCGCCCGTGCTGGCTGACGATCAGCCAGCGCGCTCCCGATGCGCCACCAGCTTGGCAACCGGGTCCTGCACCGCGACCAGAAACAGCTCCACAAGCAGATAGATCAGTCGCGCCACCACCGTCACCGCCACCGCCTCACCGGGCGGAGCGAATGGCAGGAGCCCGAGGGTCAACATGCCGTCGCGAATGCCCAGGCCGGCCGGGGCGATCGGCACGAGGAAGCCAATGGCATAGGCGGCCGAGAAGAGCCCGATCGAAAACAACAGTCCGGCCTCCATGCCGCATGCCCGCACCAGCACCCAGAAAGAGCCGCCCAGCAAGCTCCATACGGCGATCTGCACAAGGACGGCGCGTGGCGTGGGGACCGCGCTGCGCAGATAGCGGAGAAATGCCGCACGCCGCCACAGCAGCAGGCCGCATCCCGCCAACACGACACCGCCACCCAGTCCGAGCAGCCACCAGGCGACGACCGGAGACAGGCTCTGGCTGATGATCGACACCAGCGCGGGCCCACACAGCAACCCGCCGATGCAGAATGCCGCAGCCACGATCCACAGGCTCTCGGTCAGCAGGGCATCGCGGATCTGTGCGTACTCCGCGCCCCGGCTCCGGTAGGCGGCGGCGCGCCCCACGAACTGCCAGATCGAGCCGGGCAGGTACTTGCCAAGTTGGCTGATGTTGTACAGGCGCGTCGCAGCCCCGTAACCGAGCGTGATGCCACTGTGGTGGGCCGCGATGCGTGCGTTCTCGCCGAGGAGCAATTTGGCGCCAACCAGGAGCATGAAGCTCGTCCCCATCAGCCAGAGCGGCACCTGGGCGAACATGCGCGCCACGTCATCCCGGGAGCGCCAGATGACTGCGGCAGCGGCGACCAGCACCAGTACCACCCAGAGCCACTTGGCAACAGTGACGAGCGCCTTACGCAAGCGACGCCCCAAGGTCGTCGGAAAGCAGTGAGGCGACCGGCAGGTCCGCATTGGCCTGCACTTCGGGAAGCGCAGCCAGGATCTGCTGCCGGATCAGTTCACGATGCTCGAATACATCCACGACGCGCTCGCGCAGTTCCGTGGCACTGAGCTGCTTGTAGTCCATGACTCGGGTTTCCTGCCCGAAACGGGCCATCACCTCTGCATATTTGTGGCTCCAGCCCAGCACTGCCGAAGGCACACCGAGCGACAGCGCGCCCACCATCGCGTGGAATCTCGACACCAGCGCAACATCCAGCTCGCCGATGATCCGCTTGATACCAGCCGCGTTCACGTCGAATGCAAATGCCACCGGTGCCAGCGGAAGCTGCAGGGCGTCGCAGCCTGCCAGCACCCGCCGGATCAAGGGCAGATCGTTGTTGCGCTCGGCCTCGCCATCCAGAGCCCGGGTGGCGTTGGGGAACAGCACCACCAGGAAGCCGCTCCGCGACAGGTCGGCGACCACATCCACCAACACCGATTCGTAGCTTTCGCCGCGCTTGCGTGCCTGCACTGCGACCACCGAACTCGGACACACACCGATCACGCCGCGTACGCCGTCGTGTCGACGCACGACAGCCAGTTGCTCGAATGCATCCTTCAGAGGCGCCTCTCCTTCACGCGTCAACGCGTACTCGACGCGGTAGTTGAACGCGATGTCGTCCCCCTGACGGAAGCGCAGCCTCGGGAAGCCCGCCTGTTCCAGGTGTTCACGGGTACGACCGCCACGCGCCCACACCATCCGGCAACGCGGAAGGAAGAGTCGCGCGGCCAGCCGGTTCACAGGCCGTTCGAATGGACCGACGGCCTGCGGCATCTTTACCACTGGCGTGCCGAGCAACCATGCGGGCAGCAGGGTCAGGATATTGAAGGGGAGGAATTTTTCGCGTCCATCGATGAATGCTACCCCCGCCAGGTCCACGAGTGCGGTCGACCGCCCCAAGGCGCGTATCGACGCAGGCGCGAACGCAAATACGCTACGGCCAAACAGAAGACGCAGTACACCGAACACCATTGACCAGGGCAGCAGCCAGGCGACCAGCGCCAATGGTGTGGAGCTGTGCAACTGGACGTGAGGCGCAGATATCAGTCGCCTGTCGTCATCCGGGTAATAGCTGAATACATGGAATTGCAACCGCGGATCCTCGGACATCAACCGTCCGACGACCGTTTCCAGCATCGCTTCGGCGCCACGGTTGCCGTAGGCGGTCGCGGCGATGATCGAATATGACTTCACGCAAGGCTCCATGGAAAAGCCCGAAGGGAGGGCGGGACAGGCAAGCCGCGCAGTCTAGCAGTCGGGCAGCGTCCGCCCCGGCCTGAACGTAGTACCGGGACCCGTTACAATCGCCGCGAATCAATATCCGGCATCCCCATTTGAAACTGATCATCCAGATACCCTGCCTGAACGAATCCGGCACGCTCGCAGTCGCAATCAACGCGCTGCCTCGCACGGTGCCGGGGTTCGACCGGGTTGAATGGCTTGTGATCGACGACGGTTCCACCGACGACACCGCCGCCATCGCAAAGCAGCTGGGCGTCGATCACGTTGTCCGGCACCCGGTGAACCGGGGTTTGGCGACAGCCTTCATGACCGGCATCAACGCCTGCCTGCGGCTTGGCGCAGATGTCATCGTCAATACGGATGCCGACAACCAGTACGAGGCCGATGACATCCCGCTGCTGACTGCACCGATCGTCGCCGGCGAAGCCGACATGGTGATCGGCTCCCGGCCCATCGACGAGACCGAACACTTTTCCTGGATCAAGAAAAAGCTGCAGCGGCTGGGAAGCTGGGCGGTCCGCAAGGCCAGCGGAACCACGGTGGGTGACGCGCCGAGCGGCTTCAGGGCGATCTCACGTGAAACCGCATTCCGCCTGAACGTCTTCAACGCCTATACCTACACGCTGGAAACGATCATCCAGGCGGGCGCAAGCAACCTGCGCATCGCGTCGGTGCCGATCCGGACGAATGGCGACCTGCGCCCTTCACGCCTGGTCAAGAGCATCTCGAGCTACGTCAGCAGATCGTTGGGGACCATCCTCAGGATCTTTGTGATCTATCACCCGGCGCGCTTCTTCCTCTGGCCCGGCGCCATCCTGCTCACGCTCGGCGCGCTGGTGACCGCCCGCTTCCTCTTCGCATACCTCACCCAAGGCGCTGCCGGCCATGTGCAATCGCTGGTCCTGGCCAGCCTCTGTGTGATCCTCGGCTCGATCCTATTCGTTGTCGCATTTCTCGCCGATCAGATTACCGCCAACCGTAAAATTCTCGAACGGATCCAGGTGGAGGTACTGAAGCTGCGCTTCGAGCAACCGTCGAACAAGCCTGCCGAATAGAAGCAACCGCAAGCAGGTACGCAATGTGCCGCCAGCCCATTGCCTGACGAACGTAGCGTATTGTTTTAAAAGGAGTATCTGCTTGACCACCGAATCGACCCACCGCCGATGGACATTGGACAACGCGACGGACATGTTCCTGCTTCGCAAAAGCGGTTGGATGGATTACATCGTCGGGGCATTGTTCTGCCTTGCGATTGCGGTCGCAGCGATTGGCGCGAATCCATGGAAGGGCCAGACAAGCTCGCCACTTGATCTCCTTGTCAGTTATCCGGGCTGGGGCAGTCAGGTCGCTAAAAGCGAACTGCGTAGCAGGGAGCGCTCGGATGCCCTTGATGCCCGCCTACCCCAGTGGATCTATGCCCGCAATGAGATCAGGGAAGGACGCGTTCCTCTATGGAACGACACTTCGGCCGGTGGTGATGCCTCGATCCTCAAGCTGACATCGGGCCAGCTCACACCAGCCTTCGCGATCTTTACCGCGATCGAAGACCCTGCAAAGGGTTTCTACTTCAGTGTTCTCTTCAACCTGTTTATCGCAGGCCTGGGAATGTTCGTGTTCCTCAGGAGCCACCTGGGACTCGCGGCCTCATTGTTCGGCACGGTGATGTTCCAATTGTGCGGATTCAATGTCGCTTGGCTGTTCTGGTCCCACGTTTTGACCCTGATGTGGTTGCCGTGGTTGCTTTGGAGCCTCAACGGACTTTTGCGCGATACCAGCCCTCGGTGGTTTGCACTGACATCAATGTTCACCGCATTGCTGCTGGTAGGGGGGTTTCCATTCGTCGCCCAGCTGTCCATTGGCGCCGCTGGTCTGTATCTGATGTTCTACGGTTTTGGATACGGGGTTCTGCACGCGAACCGTATGGGTTGGCCCAAGGACGTTCTGCGACGGGTCACGATCGGGATGCTTGCGCTGGCTTCCGGCCTGCTTGTCGTCGCCATTCCGTTACTCACGTTCTTCGAGTGGCTGCAGCAATTCAGTACAGATCATCGCGGCGCTGGAAGTCACATGACGCTCGCCACGCATGCAAAACTCCTGCTCAGGCCTTGGGCCTTTGCTTCCCCCCGAGTAGAAAGTGCCATGTATGTCGGCACATTGGGCTCGGTGTTCGCCGCGCTCGGCATACTGTCATTTTGGATTCGCCGCGACCGCGTCGCAGCTCTGGGGCTCTATGCGATCGCGATTATTGCCGTCGCCTTGGCACTCGCATTCCAATTGATTCCCGTCCGCACCGTCTCCTGGATTCCAGGACTCGGCATGAACGCATGGTCGCGAGCGATCTCCTTGCTCTGTGTAGGCCTCGCGATAGCTGCAGCAGTCTTCGTACAACGCCTCGCAGCATGCCCGGGCGGACAACCTACTGTGCGCACGACTGTCGCACTGCTGCTGGCTGCCCTGCTTCTCGGACAAGCATACGACCAGCTGAAGTTCTACCGCGAGTTCAACGGTCCGACCAAAGCAGCGTTTTTCTATCCGCAGACTCAAGTCCTCGACTACGTTAATGCCAATTCTGGTGCGTTCGACTATGCGGTCGCAGACACTTCATACATCATTTCCGGCTCGCTGGGCGCCTATGGGATCCGGGAGTGGTTCGCCCACCGGTTCAAGACGCAAGCGCTGAGGAACGTCCTGCCAGCTCTGGCAAAGAACCCGTTCGCGACCGCGACCGCCTCCTCATTGCAGCCTCAGAACATACGATACGAGGCAGAGCAGATGGCGCTCATGAACGTCCGTTATGTGCTGACCCGTCAACCGGAGATCCCTGCAGACCACGGGTTGCAAGGCGCAGCCGACGGGCAGCCCTTGCGCGCCCTCTCGAATATTTCCGCCAGCGGTTGGCAGCAACGGGTAGTGATTCCGCAGAGCGTGGAGATCACGCGCATCTCCGTCCGGTTCGCTACCCATCGCGCCAACGACCTGGATGGACTTGTGACCGCTGCACTACTCGATAGCGAAGGCAACCAGCTTCACATCGAAAGCAGCGACGCCAGCATGCTCCTTGACAACGCATATCTGGATTTCGATCTGCAGGCACCGCTGCCTCTACACGCTGGTGGCTATACGCTGGATGTCCAGTACCAACCCGGCGCCAAAAACCGGCCGCTCACCGCCTGGTCCGCGGCACAGACAGATTCAAGGTACGCGTTGGTGGTGGACGGCGACACTTTGCCGGCAGCGCTTGATTACCGTATCGAATGGGGTGCTTCCGACACAGCTTTCAGAAAAGTGATGGCCGAAGGCCGTATCAGTCTGTGGGAAAACAAACGCAGTCCGAACGGCCCCTACTTCGTTGACAGCTTGGAAAACCCGGTGATCTCACTGGGGGACACGGCCGTGACGTACTACACCCCCGGTCGTTTCAAGGTTGCGTATCGAGGCAATACGCCCGGCTACGTCGTCATACCCATGGAAGCAACACGTGACTGGATCTCGATGCTCGATGACCAGCCCGTACAGCCGGAGAAACTTCTCGGCGTACTACCCGCAATTCGCGTCGAAGGCCCTACGCAGATCGAGTTCGCCTACCAGCCGAGATCACTGCGCATTCTGCCCTATTGGGCTTTCGCGATGGGAGTTCTCGTCTTGGCGCTGGGATACTGGTCGATCCGCAGATCCAGACGCCCGCCCGACCTGACGTTTCCGACGCGAGACATAGCTTAGCGAGGTGATAATGACACTCCCCAAAATGGCCGCAAGCGGCGCCACCTTTGCCGCTATTGCTGCGTTCGCGCTGTATGCCAAGCCACTCTTGGCTTTCAACTTTGAGGTTGAGAATCACAGAGGAGGTGATTCTCCCGCCATTGGTCGCCCCAGCCAATACGATTATGCTCCCACGGTTATTCAGGATGGTAAGTATCGAATGTGGTGGTGCTCCTGGGTCTCCGGCGCCCCTGATGTTAACCACGGGGGCGATGGAATATACTACTCGGAGGCTGAGGATATAAATGGCCCATGGAGCGAGCCGGAACTGGTATTTAAGCCTCGGTTTGGGGAGCAGAATGCTTTTGACTCTTGGCACACATGCGACCCTTCTGTTGTTCGCGTAAAAAGTCGATATTATATGTACTATGGAGGATACCCCATTAATCCTTCTAGCCATAGGACTCGAATCGGCTTGGCGACCAGCTCGGACGGGCGGGCCTGGACGCGGGCAAACAACGGAAATCCAATTATTTCTAATGCGCGAGCAACAGTCTCCGGAGACTATGGCGCAGGGCAGCCGAGCATTATATATTTAGATAAGAAATTCTATATTACTTACACTGACGACACGGGACTTGCTCATGATGGAGCTGCTCAATACGTATTGAGGTCATCAGATGCGACTTTTCAGGAGGGAGTGGAGGTATTAACCTCTAATGGATTCGAGCCCAGGACGTCAATAAATCAAACTGAGCATTATTTCATTAGGGCGGCCACTGTTGATTGGCAGTATTCAGATGTCCTAGATGCCTTTATTGTCGGCTTGGCGGGGGTGCCTGGCAAATTGGTATATAAAGTGTTCACCAAAGATCTGGACTACGAAATTATTCCGCAGATTTCGATTTCAGGGAGTTGGTCGGAGGGATTTGGGCTGGTTTCCAGACCTGACAAGCACTCTATTCCGACATCGACGTGCGGTGTTGTGCCTCTGGACATCATGCGTTCAGTAGGTGAGGGCCCCAGAAGCTGGGATCTCGCCCATCAAGGATTCGACATCGTTACCGATCTCTCCTGTGCAGAGTCTTCAATGGCCCGGGCGATGGATGGTTACTACATGATATCGCCAGGCCTTCCGCAATCCTTGGTGATCGACGGGGTTCGTCTTCAGTTTGGGCACGGGGAAACTCTTCGGCATTTTTCTCGCAACAGCATTCCCGTGGCGAGCGGAATCTACCACTCGATACCTTCTGGCGGCTCCCTATTTCGTTTTAACCCGGTTGTTCAGTCCCCTGAGCGCCCAGGAGCATTTGAGGTCGGCGGAAATCTTTGGCCGGTGAGTTGCCCCATGGCACTTACTACCAACGGCTCTGTTAGAACCTGGATTACCAATGCCCAATGGGACTCTAGGCAACTCATGCCTAGCTTGCATTGCCTGTACTGAACTTCATAGTCACGCTTTCTTTCTCTGTGGCGGATTCAACTCTAATTCGCAGCAGCGGTTTTGAATTCCTCGGCGAAGATATCGAGAGGCGTTTTGAAGTTCAGCGTCTTGCGCGGACGGGTGTTGAGCCGTTGCTCGATGCGACGTAGTCGTTCATCGCTGATGGTGGCGAGGTCCATATCGCGAGGCAGGTACTGCCGGGTCAGGCCGTTGAAGATTTCGTTTTTGCCACGCTGCCAGGGTGAGGGTAATCCCCCCGCAAATTAGTTGACGTCAGAAGTGGAATCTTCTCGTACGCTTTCCCGAGGAGGTTCCATGAAGAAGTCCCGTTTCACCGACAGCCAGATCATTGCTGCTCAAGCATGCCGAGGTCGGTACGCCCGTGCCGGAGCTGTGCCGCGAGCACGGCATCAGCTCGGCCACGTTCTACAAGTGGCGCAGCAAGTTCGGCGGCATGGATGCGTCGATAGTGTCCCAGCTCAAGGAGCTACAGAACCGGCGACTGAAGAAGATGTACGCCGATGCTCAGCTCAGTGCCGATCTGCTCAAGGAAGCGCTTTCAAAAAAATGGTGAGGCCATCTCAGCGACGTGAGATGGCCCGATCGGCAGTCGAGGGCGGCCGCACAAACATCCTGCATGCGTGCCGGACGTTCGGGGTCAGCGAGACGTGCTTCCGCTATCAGGCCAAGGCAAGTGAAGAAGACGCGCGAATTGCCGACTGGCTGGTACGGCTGACGACGGCGTATCGCGACTGGGGGTTTGGGCTGTGCTTCCTGCACCTACGCAACGTGAAAGGATTTGGCTGGAACCACAAGCGCGTCTATCGCATCTATCGCGAGCTGGAGTTGAGCCTCCGGATCAAGCCAAAGAAGCGCCTTTACGTGAGAAGCCCGAGCCGCTGGCCGTGCCGGAAACGATCAACCAGACCTGGTCGATGGATTTCATGCACGACCAGCTCGCTGACGGTTGCAACTTCCGGCTGTTCAACGTACTGAACGACTACAACCGCGAAGGGCTCGGGATCGAGGTGGACCTGTCATTGCCGGCGGCGCGGGTGATTAGATCGTTGGAGCGGATCATCGAATGGCGCGGAAAACCTCGCGCCATTCGATGCGAGCGCGCAGCCTGCCCTCGGGGCATAACGGCCCCGAGTACATCAGTGGAGCCCTGCTGGGGTGGGCGGAACGCAACGGTATCCGCATCGATCACACCCAGCCGGGCAAGCCGCAGCAGAACGCCTACGTTGAACGCTACAACCGCACCGTGCGCTACGCCTGGCTGGCCAGAACCCTGTTCGACACCATCGAGCAGGTGCAGGACAAGGCCACGCGTTGGCTATGGATCTACAATCATGAGCGCCCGAACACGGCGCTCGGCGGCATCACGCCAGCACAGAAGTTGGCGATGGCCGCATAGCTCCACTTCTGGTGTCCTCTAAAAGCGGGGGGATTACCGGCAGCGGAATCGCTGCCTTAGACGTGTTCGCGAGACGGCTCAAACCCTATCTGCAAAGGATTCTTTTCAGGTGCCAGCATCCACTCAACACCAGCATCGTCGAGGGCATCAACAACACGATCAAGGTCATCAAGCGCCGGGCCTATGGCTATCGCGATCAGGAGGACTTCTTCCTGAAAATCCGCACAGCCTTCCCCGGTATTCCGTGATGAACCGAAAAAACCCGACATCTAATTGATGCCGGGTTTTCTAATCCCGCAAAGAAATGCGATTCATCCTGCGCTTGTAGCTGGCCTCAGCTGGCAGCGGACCCTCAGATGATCGGACCGCACTCAGCCAGGCAGGATGGATATCTCGAACTTAGTCGGACACAGCGTCACTACCCCATGCGTGTCCTGCGCCAGCAAGACCGCGTAATCGCCAGACGCGACGCCGGAAACAGTGCTGCTGACCCGGAAACCAGCGCGCGATGCGCTTTCGGCCTTGAGTACCCGCGCCACGTCGGGACGGTTACCCCCTGCCCCTGCCGCGATTGCATACGTCGCTGCGTCGCTCTTCAGCACAACGAATACACGCTCCGGACTTTCCTTGCGACCATTCACAATCCACCCCGATGCCTGAAGCTGACCGGCTGCGGGCACTCCGACCCGCCCTTCACCAGGTGATTGACCATTCAGGCGGTCCAACGCACACGGCGCTACCTTCGCTGACTCAAGTAGGGTGTGATCGACGATAGAAAACCCGGTCTCCGGGTCTACCGGCAAACCACTATTACCAGGCGCAACAAGATCAGACCGAGCTTGGGTCGACTCTGCCGTTGGCGCCGACTGCGCATCGGCAGGTGGACTCGAATCCTGTTGGCAACCAGCGAGAACTCCCATGACAACAAGAACTGAAGCAAAGCGGTGAGAGGTCATCGAAAACTCCAGAACAATAAAGAGAGAAAATGCGCAGCAATTGCAGAGAACCGGACCCCGCAAACAGAACCCGGGGACATCGTTCAAGTGTCCGAATGCCTAGGCGGATACGCGAGCGTGAACGGGGCAGCGACGAGGCTGAAGTTTACGTTGTAATACGGATCGCAGCATAACAAAGCCTTCCAACGGTTCTTCATGAAGGCCTCTTCACGCTTGAACCGCTGGATTTTTTCCGGGGTGTTCTCGTAGCCGCGCGATGCCGACTCGTGGTGATACAGCTCCGCGAACGGCGTCCAGAGATTTCGGTACCCGGCCTCGCGTACGCGCAGACAGAAATCGACATCATTGAACGCAACCACGAGCGTCTCGTCCAGCCCACCTACCCTTTCGAAGACCTCCCGGCGTACGAGTGCGCAGGCGGCAGTGACCGCGCTGAGATTCTGTACCAGGCCCGCACGATGCTTGTCGCCCGGATACCCACGCACCATTCCCACATACGCGTGCCCTGCGACCCCCCCGATACCTGTAATCACGCCCGCATGCTGGATCGTGTTGTTGGGGTAATAGAGCATGGCTCCCACCACCCCGATGTCCGGCCGGGAGGCGTGCGACACCATTTCGGTCAGCCAATGCGGGCTGATGACCTCGATGTCGTTGTTGAGCAGTCCGATAATCTCGCCGCGGCAGTGCCTGGCGCCATAGTTGTTGATGCTTGAATAGTTGAAGGGGGCGTTATAGGCAAGCACCCGGACATTCGGCAGCGCTTGGACCTCAGCGAAGTACGCCAACGTCTCCGATTCGACAGACCCATTATCGAGGATCAAGATCTCGTAACTGGCGTATGTCGTGAGCTCTAGGATCGAGTCCACGCACTGGCGCAACAGGTCGACGCGATCCCGCGTGGGAATCATCAGGCTCACGCTGGGGGACGGGTCAGGAATCTCATGCGCGATGTGGTAATAGCCGCTGTAACCGGGCATCTCCTCTACACGGGCCCGGGTGCCAGTCCGATCGAAATGATCCTGCAGCGCGCGCAACGCCGCGAAATGTGCATAACTCTTCTCACCGGGTGCCAGCGCGGTCGAGCCCTCGATCATCCGCCAGTGGTAGAGCACACGCGGCACATGACCGATCTGCGCAGCCTTCAGGCGCTCGGCCGCACGAAGCGCAAGATCCCAGTCCTGCGCGCCATCGAAGCCCTCCCTGAACCCTCCGATCTGTTCAATCAACGCACGCTCGTAGACGCCCAGGTGACAGACGCAGTTCTGCGACAGGAACAGATCGGGATTCCAATCGGACTTGAAGTAGGGATCGCTGCGCTTGCCTGCCTCGTCGATCTTGTCCTCGTCGGTGAACAGCATGCGCCAGCTGGGATTGCGGCCCAGTTCCACGGCGCACCATTGCAGGGCCAAGGGATGCAAGGCGTCGTCATGGTCCAGAAGGGCGATGTGGGTGCCGGTGGCCAGCGCCAGTGCGCTGTTGGAAGCTGCCGCAATGTGTCCGTTGCGCTCACGCCGCACCGCCTTGATCCGACTGTCGGCAGCAACGAACTCCTCGATGAGTGCCCACACCCCAGGGTCTGGGGACGCATCGTCGGCGATGCAGAGTTCCCAGTCGGCATATGTCTGCGCCTGCACACTCTCGATGCATGCACGGAGCCAGCGCGGATCGGTGTTGTAGGTGGGCAGCAGGATGGAGAAGCGTGGTGAGGATGCCGGCGCCGGCATCATCTCAAGCGCGGTAGCCACGCCTTCCGGCGAGCAGTCGTCGTAGAACTCGACCCAGAGCTCGTAGTCCGACACATCAAGGACGGCAACCTCACGCGCATACGCGTGGTAGAGCCGGTCCGCCATGCGGCGAGGTCCAACCAGCAGATCCAGCATCGTGCGACCGACCAGTCCCAGCCGCTCTCCAGGCGAACTGGAGGACCATAAGGTACCCAGCATTTCACGCAGGGCCTCCTGCTTGCCCATGCGGCGCAGCGAAAACGCAAGCACCCGGAACTCACCTGGCAGCATCGTCGGATCAAACCGGAGCGCGGTCACGCCAGCGACGAATCTCACCAGGCGCCGGACCGAATGGAGCCCCTTGCGCGCGTCGCTGAGCGGGAGCGACAACCGCTCGGTCTCCAGGACGTAACTGCGGTCGTAATCGGGGTAGAGCACCGGGCAATGCAGGCGTCCGCGCAAGACCTCGAACTCGGCCTCCAGCAGATACCAGCCGCCTTCCAGGCCGTTGGCGGGCAAGGACACTTCAAAAAAAGGGTCGTTTCCGGTTGCACGCCAAAGTGTCTGGGAACCCACGCCATCCAGGCGTTGAAGCTGCTGCGCAGGGCGCAACTCTGCATTCATCACGAACGAACATCCTGTATGTGGGTCCGCGGGACGGGTTTCGCGTGCCGACCGGGATCGATCGAAAACGCCCGACCCGCGAGCGAGAGATTGGGATTATAGGCCGGATCACGCATCAAAATTTCGCCCCAGCGCGCCTGCATGGCATCGACCTCGCGGGAAAATCGCGCCTGCTTCTCCGGGCTGTCCTCGTGCCCGCGGCTCGCCGATTCGTGGTGATACATCGAGACGCTCGGGAGCCACAGATTCCGGTAGCCGGCCCGGCCGATGCGCAGGCACAGATCGACATCGTTGAACGCGACCGCCAGCCTCACGTCAAGCCCACCCACCTCGTCGAACACGGTCCGCTGCACCGCCAGGCACGCAGCGGTCACAGCCGACATGCGCTGTGGTGCGAGGGCGCGCCCGAACTGGCCCGGATGCCCGGGCGGGCACCTCGTGTAGGCGTGCGCCGCGACGCCGTCGACGCCCAGCACGACACCGGCGTGCTGCAGGCTCCCATCCGGATACAGCAGCTTGGCCCCCACCGCACCAACACCGGCCCTGCAGGCATGGGCCGCCATCTCGCGCAGCCAGTCACCATCAGTAATCTCGATGTCGTTGTTGAGCAGCACGACGACATCGGCAAGCGATGTAGACACTGCAAGATTATTGAGCGCGGAGTAGTTGAACGGCGCCTCGTCGCGCACCACCCGGACCCGCGCATCGTCGCGCAAGCCATCCAGATAGGCGAACGTCTCTGCCTGCACGGAACCGTTGTCGACGATGGTGATGCGGTAGTCGATACCTGTCGTGAGTGCGAGCACGCTGCTCACACACATCGACAGCAGGTCCACGCGATCGCGGGTAGGGATGACGATCTCGCAGAGCGTCCCCTGCGGAACGTGGTAGATCAGCCTGGGAAGTGGGGTATCGCCATCGACCATAGCGCCCACGGCACCGTTCGGAAGCCAGGCAGCCAGCGCTCGGGCGACCGTCGACGGCGATGGCGCACGCGTCCGCAGCGGACTGTGAACAGGCCCCGCAGCGCCCGGATGGTGGCGCGCGACCAGCGGCAGGTGCTGGATCGACGCGTCGCCAGCATGCGCGGCCACACGCAATGGCAGCAAGTGTGCCCATGCCGCGCCGTCACCACGGACCTCAGATGCCACGGCCTGGAGCACGTCGACGCGATAGAACGACGAAGGGCCGACCATATCGTGTGCCGCTTGCAGGTCCGGGTCCCAGGCAGGCTTGAAGTACGGTAGCCGTGGCTCACCGCGAGCATCGGTGAAATCCTCGTCGGTATAGAGCATCGCCGGCCCGGGATCGGCCGTGAGTGCATGCAGCACCTGCGTCAGCGCCACCGGCTCGACGCGCTCGTCGGCCGAGATCCAGCCGACGTAACATCCGCGCGCCTGCGTCAGCCCCGGCAACGGGGTCGCCAGCGGCTCATCCAGCGTGCGGACACGCGGGTGCGCTATGTCCACAGCACGCGGTACCAGCAGTTCGACATGGCCGGGCAACACGCCGGAAAGCAGTTCGGCCGCGCGCCGCAGTTCGGCCAGCGAAGCTTCGGGCGACAGCACCAGTGTCAGCACGCAACCGACATCGGCAGGGACGGCAGGTACCCCGGTCGATACAAGGCCAGCACGCCAGCGTCGATAGGCCTCACGCTTCCCGCCAGTGTCCTGCATGCGGTACACCGGCCAGAGATACTCTGCGCGCACATCGGCCGACACATCGCGGAACGCATCGCGTCGGCCTGGCGCATCGCGCAGTGCGCGCCACATGCGCCACACCGCCTCGGCCGCGGGAATCGGCTCGAGCGCGATCCGTCCGATTCGAAACGATCCCGGCAACGTGCTCGGATCAAAGCGAATGTGACGCAGCGACCCTCCGACCCTGACAACCGAATCGATCCCCGCGCCCTCTGCCAGATCCAGATCCTGGCGCTCGACCTCGCTCATCCCCGCGCCGGTATCCAGATACAGGCTGGGGAGAACAAGTGTGCCTTCAACATCGATCCGCAGCCGGTACCAGCCCGCGGGTAGCGCGGGCGCTACGGCATACACCAGGTGCGGATCCGCCCCCTCGCTGGTCAACACCCCACCACCGTCGTCGGACAGTTGGACGCTGGCAACCAGCGTCCAGCCTGCCGGCACCTGCAACGCTGTCCGATCAGCCACGCGTCCACCAACGTCTGGACTGGAGGGCCTCGACGCGCGCCAAGGCCGCCTCGATCGCTTCCAGGCGTGACAGCGCGTCGAGCTGCGAGGACAGGGCCTCCACCCGACCGCTCATCGCCTCGAATTGCTGGTCGTCCAGCGCCCGCACGTCACGGGAGAACTGCGCAGCCCCATTGAGCGCGTGCTGCACGGTGAGGACACCGTCCGACACCCCTTGCAGGATGCCAGCAGTTCCTTGGACATCCCGTGCAATGGTCGACAGCCGCTCGTGCAGGGACTCCAGCGCCAGCACCGTATCGTCGCGGGCTTCGAGGCGCGTATCGAGCGCGCGCACGGCGGCGGCGCTGGATGCGGACATGTCGCGCACCTCCTGCAGCACGCCGTGAAGCAGGTTCGCCGAATGCACCTGTGTCCGCGCCGACACCAGCACATCATCCAGTGCCGTCTTGGTGGCATCCAGGGCGCCCTGTGCGTGCTCGTTGGACGTGACTGCCTCGAAATCGAGAGTGATCTCGACGGAATGCACCGCAGACTCTCCCAGTTCGGGCACCTCCAACTCCAGGTGCGGATCGCGCCCGAGCGAGACCCAGCGCAACCAGTTCGGAGCCCGCGGTGGCAACACGTCGCCGCCCACCGATGCCAAGCGCGCCGTCAGGTCACTGATCTCGTGCAATACGCTGCCATCGGTGTCAAGCAGCGCGCACCGCGAGATGCCGAACACACCGGCATGCTCCGCCGGATCGATCCTGATGCGATTGTCGGCGCCCCCATTGGGCACCGGAAACCGCAATGCGGTTGGTCCCGGCTGCAAAGTGCGACTGACGCAAGCCTGTCGTGTCTCGTCGAAAGCGTCCGGGGCGCGCCGGAAGTAAAGACGGACATCTTCATAGGAGCGCTCTGCCGCATCGACGGGACTGGCCGCCGGATCGGGGGCTGCAGCAGCCAAAAAAAGCGACAGCGACGGCTCGGCATCGAACGCATCGGCAAAGTGTCGCATTGCCTCCGGCACCTCCTGCCCCACCAGCACCACGCCCAGCCCGTTACTGTGGGTGAAATTGAAGACCGGGTAGCGCGCTGCCAACTCATCGAGAAAACGGTGAACCCCGAATCCGCGTTCCTCGACAGCCGTGTCGTGCAGCAGCACAACCGCACGCTCGCTCAGTTTCGGCAACCAGGTTTCGAAATCGTGCTTGACCGCCTCATACGTATGCAGACCGTCGATGTGCAGCAGGTCGATGCTGCCCTCGGCGAAATCGTCCACGGCTTCGTCAAACAACTTCCTGCTCAGAATCGAAAACGTCCCGTACCTGGGGTCGTGATAGGCACGCAGCGCCTCCAGCACCCCTTCGCCATAGGTCTGCGCATGCGGGTCGCCCTGCCAGGAGTCGACCGCCACGCATCGCGCGGGCAACTCCAGGTGCGTCACAGCCTGACAGAACGCCAGATAGGAGTTTCCCGTATGCGTGCCCAGTTCGACGAGCAGGCGGGGACGCAACAGATCGACAGCCAGATATGCAAAGGGAATGTGGCCGATCCACGAATATGGTTGCGAGACATGCGGGTGCAACAACATCACCGGATGTCGCTCGAGTCGGAATGCGTCGCTCATTCAATGACCTCAAGGGAGATATTCGACATCGGGAGCCCAAGGATCCCGATCGACCAGGACTGGCAGAGGGACTTCAACGCAAGCGCCTCATGCACCCAGTGCTGGATTGCATGATCATCATGGCCGCCGTCCGCAATCCCGACAGTGATGAAGTAGTCACCGGCCTTGAGCCTCGGCATTTCGAACTCGAACCTCGCCTTCGCCCGCATCCCCGGCTGCAGCGCGGATTCGCGCCCGACCGAGGTGACATACGTGTTGTCGCCGAACAGCAACTGCCCGAGCCTGTCCTTGACGTAGAACCCGACGATCGGACGCGCTAACCGCTCATCGATGATGAAATCCACATCCAGCACCACCGACTCGCCACCGATGCACCACGACAGCGTGCGCCCCTCCCGATCAAGCAGAGTGACATCGGAAATCCTGGCCCGCATCTCGCCAAACCCCTGGGCTTGCGGATCAAAGGGATGTACTTCTATGTCGTTACGCAGGTTGGATGCGTTGACGAAATCCCGCCGCATGTCATGGCGCTCACGCGCCTCGGCTTCGCCACCTGCACTGGCGTTGCGCATCGCCCCCTCACCCTGGCGGCTGGCAATGACCGATTCGAGATACTGCTGAACCACATCGCGCGACTCGCCATAGGCCATCTGACGCCCGCCGTCGATCCACAGCGCCCTGTCACACAGACCGCTTACGGCCGCATCGTCGTGACTGACGAACAGCAACGTACCGCGCGCCTTGAACTCGCGCAGAAAGCGCATGCACTTCTGGGTAAAGAACGCATCACCGACCGCGAGCGCCTCGTCGATGATCAGCACGTCCGCATCGACATGTGCCATCACAGAGAACGCCAGCCGCATCACCATGCCCGAGGAGTAGTTCCGGATCGGCTGATCGATGAACTCGCCGATGTCGGCAAAGTCCAGGATGTCCTGGAGACGGGACTCGATCTGTGCGTTGCTCAACCCGAGGATCGCGGCATTGAGGAATACGTTCTCGCGTCCGGTGAAATCCGGATTGAAACCACTCCCCAGTTCCAGTAGCGCCGCGATCCGCCCCTGTACCTCGATCCGACCCTCGGTGGGCGCCAGCGTGCCAGCGATCATCTGCAGCAGTGTCGACTTGCCGGATCCGTTCTTGCCGATGATGCCCAGCGTCTCGCCACGCCGGACCTGCAGGTCGATGCCACGCAGTGCCCAGAACTCGCGATAGAACCGCCGTGACTCACCGAACAGCCCCTGCAGCAATCGATGGGAAGGCCGCTCGTAGATCTGGTAGCACTTGCCTACGCCTGAAGCGTCGATGATCAGATCAGAGGACATCCGCAAACCCCCGCCGGGTCTTCTGGAACACAGCGAAAGCGAGGTAAGCAAATACCATCGCACCGCACAGATATTTGCCCAGACCCATCCAGTCGGGCATGCGTCCCCAGAATGCGACCTCGCGCACCTGATCGATAATGAAAGTCAGGGGATTGAGCTGGAAGATCGCCTGGTAGCCTTCCGGCAGGGTTTCCACCGGAATAATCGCCGACGACAGAAACAGCATGGCCGTCGCAAGCACGCCGGTAATCTGCGCAATATCGCGCAGGAACACGCTTAACGAAGACAGCAGCCAGATCGTCCCCAGTGCCACGAATGCGAGTGGTGCTAGCACAAGCGGCCAGAACACCAGCGTCCAGTGGATTTCTCCACGCAGCAAGAAGTTCAGCACGATGAACACCACCATGTTCGTCGTCGCATGGAACAGCGCAGACAGCACGACTGTCCAAGGCAGCACTTCGAGCGGAAACACGATCTTCTTGACCAGGTTGACGTTGCCCGAGATCAGCGTCGGCGCCCGGACTAGGCACTCGGCGAAGAATCCGTGCGTCAGCAGGCCCAGGAACAGCAGCATCGCGAAGTCGGCGGTGTTGCCACTGGTCCCCGGCCATCGGGCCTTGAGGATGTAGCCGAACGCGAGCGTATAGACGATCAGCATGAGGAACGGGCTGATCAACGACCAGAGCAATCCGAAACTCGCGCCGCGATAACGACCGAGGATGTCGCGACGCGACAGCTCGATCGTCAGCGAGCGATGCTTGATCCACGCACTGAACGGCCCGCCGATCGAGAACAGCGGGGTTGGAGACATGCTGGTACGCATGTCAGGCCGCCAGCGCGCGATCGATATCGACGCGGAGATCTTCGGGCGCTTCCACACCCACACTCAACCGCACCAGATCATCATGCATACCCAGCTCGGTACGCCGTTCCACCGGTACCGACGCGTGCGTCATCACCGCAGGATGGTTGACCAGACTTTCCACGCCACCCAGCGACTCGGCCAGCGTGAAGAGTTCAGTGCGTTCGCAGAACCGCTTCGCAGCCTCGAAACCGCCCTTGATGCGGACCGAGATGATGCCGCCGAAGCCGTCCATCTGACGCTTGGCCAGTGCGTGCTGCGGGTGCGAGGCGAGGCCAGGGTAGATCACCTGCTCGACGGCGGGGTGGGTATCGAGGAATTCGGCCAGAGCCTGCGCGTTCTCGCAGTGTGCTTTCATACGCAGGTGCAGGGTCTTGAGGCCGCGCAATGCGAGGAAGCTGTCGAACGGGCCTTGCACGGCACCGGCCGAGTTCTGCAGGAACGCCAGCTGCTCGCCCAGTTCGGCGTTGTCGCCGACCACCAGCATGCCGCCGACCATGTCGGAGTGGCCGTTGAGGTACTTGGTCGCCGAGTGCATGACGATGTCGGCGCCGTGTTCGATCGGGCGCTGCAGGATCGGCGAGGCGAAGGTGTTGTCGACGACGACGATCAGGCCGCGCTTGTGCGCGATATCCGCGATCGCCTGGATGTCGACGATCTTCAGCATCGGATTGGTCGGGGTTTCGATCCAGACCAGCTTCGTCTTCCCGGTGATCGCGGCCTCGAATGCCGCCGGGTCGGTCATGTCGACGTAGCTGAAGGACAGGCCGGCGCTGCGGGTGCGCACGCGTTCGAACAGGCGGTAGCTGCCGCCGTAAAGGTCGTCCATTGCGATGACGTGGTCGCCGCTGTCGAGCAGTTCCAGCAGGGTCGCGGTCGCTGCCATGCCGGAGGCGAATGCGAAGCCGCGGGTGCCGCCTTCCAGACCCGCCACGCAGCGCTCATAGGCGAAACGCGTCGGATTGTGGGTGCGCGAGTACTCGAAGCCCTGGTGCTCGCCGGGGCTGGACTGGGCATACGTCGAAGTCGCGTAGATCGGCGGCATGACCGCGCCGGTCGACGGGTCGGGCGACTGGCCGGCATGGATAGCCTTGGTGGCCAGCGCGAAATCGCGCTGGCGGGAACTGGAGTCGGACATGACAACTTCCTGGAAGGACGGGAGATTCTAGCCAGCAGCCCTGAACGACAGGTTCAGAGCCGCGGCGATCAACGCGTTGGCGTCATTGCACCCGGCGGCGCAGGTAGTTCAGCAGGTCGATCCGGGTGATCAGGCCGAGGAACCGCTCGCCATCGGTGACGATCGCGACCTGCCCCCGGTCGAACACCGGCAGCAGGGCCTCGACCGGGGATTTGACGTCGAGGAAGTCGAGCTTGCTGACCATCGCCGACGAGACCGGCTCGCGGAAGCGCGCTTCGTCGCCATAGACGTGCAGCAGCACATCGCTTTCGTCGAGGATGCCGACGATACGGTCGCCCTCCATGACCGGCAGCTGTGAGATCTCGTAGAGCTTCATGCGCTGGTAGGCCGTCACCAGCAGGTCGGTCGGCTGCAGCACCACGGTGTCGCGACGCGAGTACGGGCGCAGGATCAGATCGCGCAGGTCGCCGTGCTGCTCGCGCTCCAGGAAGCCGTTGTCGAGCATCCAGTAGTCGTTGTAGAGCTTGCTCAGATACTTGTTGCCGGTGTCACAGACGAACACCAGCACCTTTTTCGGCGTCGTCTGCGCGCGGCAGTACTTGAGCGCGGCGGCCAACAACGTGCCGGTCGACGAACCGCCGAGGATGCCCTCGGTGCGCAGCAGCTCGCGCGCGGCGAGGAAGCTTTCCTGGTCGCTGATCGCGTACGCCTGCTTGACCCGCGAGAAGTCGGAAATGCCTGGCAGGAAATCCTCGCCGATGCCTTCGACCATCCAACTGCCCGACTTGTCGTTGAGCACGCCGTCGTTGATGTACTCGGCGAGGATCGAGCCGACCGGATCGGCCAGCACCAGTTCCACGTCTGGCGCGTCCTTGGCGAAGCAGCGCGACAGGCCGGTCATCGTGCCCGAGCTGCCGCAGCCGAACACGATCGCGTCCAGCCCGCCCACCTCGGCCATCTGACGCAGGATTTCGGGACCGGTGCCGTGCTCGTGCGCGGCCGGGTTGTCGGGATTGCCGAACTGGTTGATGAAGTAAGCGCCCGGGGTCTCGCGCGCGATGCGCTCGGCGAGGTCCTGGTAGTACTCGGGGTGGCCCTTGGCGACGTCGGAGCGGGTCAGCAGCACCTCCGCGCCCATCGCCTTGAGATTAAAGATCTTCTCCCGGCTCATCTTGTCCGGGACGACCAGAATCAGCTTGTAGCCTTTCTGCTGCGCCACCAGCGCCAGGCCGATGCCGGTATTGCCGGCGGTGCCCTCCACCAGCGTCGCGCCGGGCACGATGTCACCGCGCGCTTCGGCGGCCTCGATCATCGCCAAGCCAATGCGGTCCTTGATCGAACCACCGGGATTCTGGCTCTCGAGCTTGAAATAGAGTTCGCAGGGACCCGCATCGAGGCGGCGCGCACGCACGATGGGCGTGTCGGCGATCAGGTCGAGAACGGAGTCGGCGATCGGCATTGCAGGTCCGGGTTGCAGCGAGACAGAGCGCGATTATCGCATCCGCGGACAACATTCGCGGACGATGGCGACCGACGAGGATGGCCGCCACCGCCCGCGACAGACGAACTCAGTGTTTCTGCATCTGGTCGAACATCACGGTCAGACGGTCCTTCGCTGCGAGCTTCTCGCGCTTCATCTGCGACAGCGTGGTTTCATCGACGGCGAACACGCCGAGCTCTGCGTTCAGCACCTTCTTGTCCAGCTCCTTGTGCCGGTAGTAGAGCTGCCGGAACTCGATGTTTCCTTTCATGATCTCTTCGAGTTCGGTCTGCGATTGCGCTTCGAACATGGAATCCTCCTGACTGGAAATACGAACGCCCCGACCGGCGACGGGCGGGGCGCTACGTGGGCTGCATCCAGGAACGTGGGGCGGACGATCCGATCAGGCCTCCGTCGCCGTCCTGCAGACGGAACACGGGAACCTCGTGGGGGATCATCTCGGTCATCGGCCTGGCTCGGTGACCGGATGGCGGACGAAATCGGTGCCACCCGGACAATCGACCCTACTCCTCGGATCGAGCCCCCACAAGGGCGAAAAAACCGATTGTGTGTCGCGGTCGCAGTCAGCCGCGAAAACGCTTACAGCACGAGGCTCGAAGAACCGCGTCACGACGCGGCGCAGCGCCTGAAAAATACGTAAGCGATTGATTTCAATTGGATTCATCCTGACGAAAAACTAACAAGCGATCGGCAGGTGATGCCCTGCCGCACATCGGCGTGCGACGCGCGGGCGGGCCGGCAGACGCCGGCCATCGACGGTCAGGGCTGCTCGAGACTCTTGAGCAGCTCGGCCTCGCGGCGGCGCAACTCGGCATCGCGCTGGCGGGCGGCGCGCAGTTTGGCTGCTTCCCCACTGGCCACGCCCTGCAGTACGGTTTCGGCCTGCTGGCGGGCGGCCCCTTCTTCCTCGGCCGCCAGACGCAGACGCGCGGCTTCCTCGGTCTGGATCTGCGCCTGGATGCGCAGGCGCTCGGCTTCCTGACGGGCGCGCACGGCGTCCGCACGGCTGGCCTCGACGATCAGCGCACTGCGTTCGCGCTCGAGCCGGGTCAGCTCGCGGCGCGTGGCCTCGGTGCGCGCGGCCAGTTCGGCCGTCTCCACGCGCCACTGCGCGATCTGCAGCGCCGCGGCCCGCTGGTTGCTGCGGGCCGTGGTCAGTGCCGCCAGCGACTGGCGCGCCTGCAGCCGCTCGTAGGCGGCGGTGCCGGCCGTGTCGGGATTGCTGTCGATCGCCTGCAGTCGCTGCTGCAGAAGCGCGGCCTCGCCTTCCGGTGCGGACTGGGCGCTGACGGCGAACGGCACCAGCAGAGTCAGCGCCAAAGCGCAGGGAATCATCGATCGCATCGTGCTCATTCCTCCACCTGCAGCCGCTGGCGCAGGTTGGTGATCTCGGCCCGGCGCGCGGACAGTTCGGATTCGGTTTCCGCCTGGCGTGCGCGGGCGTGCGCGAGATCGGCGAGCGCGCTGGCCGACAGCGCCAGCGTGCGTGCCTCGTCGGCGCGGTCCATGCCCATCGCGGCCTGCGCCTGCGACAGCGCACGACGTGCCTGGACGATGTCGGTGGGCGCGTACTGGTCGGCGTCGGCATCGCCAGCGCGCGCCACCGACAGCTGCGCGGCCGCAAGCTCCTCGGTCGGCGGTGGCGTCGTCGCGCAACCGGAAAGCGCCAATACACCTGCGAGCGCAAGACCCTGCAGCATTGGACGGATGTATGCGAAGCTTGTATTCATCAGGGAACCGAGCCCGGAAGCGTGATCCGGGTCATTGTCGTCAGCCGCAGCCGGATGCGCAACGCAGACCGGCAGCACGTGGGGGAGTTCGTACATGGATATCGGCTACTTCCTGAAGCTGATGACCGACAAGAATGCGTCCGACATGTTCCTGAGCACCGGCGCGCCGGTGTACATCAAGGTCGAGGGCAAGCTCTATCCGCTGGGCAGCACCGGCCTGCCGCCGGGCATGGTCCGCAAGATCGCCTATTCGCTGATGGACGAGAGCCAGATCCAGCAGTTCGAACGCGATTTCGAGCTCAATATGGCCTATTCGCTGCAGGACGCAGGCCGCTTCCGCGTCAACGTGTTCAGGCAGCGCGGCGAGACGGGCATGGTCATCCGCGCGATCCGCAGCAACATCCCGAGCATCGAGGAACTGCAGCTGCCGCAGGTGCTCAAGGACATCATCATGGCGCCGCGCGGCCTGGTGCTGATCGTCGGCTCCACCGGCTCGGGCAAGTCGACCACGCTGGCCTCGATGATCGACCACCGCAACGCCAGCACCTCGGGCCACATCCTCACCATCGAGGATCCGATCGAGTACCTGCACCGGCACAAGAAATCGCTGGTCAACCAGCGCGAGGTCGGTCTGGATACGCTGACCTTCCACAACGCGCTCAAGAACGCGATGCGCGAAGCGCCCGACGTCATCCTCATCGGCGAGATCCTGGACGCGACGACGATGGAAGCGGCGATCTCCTTCGCCGAAACCGGTCACATCTGCCTGGCGACGCTGCACTCCAACAACGCCGACCAGACGATCGAGCGCATCCTCAACTTCTTCCCCGAAGCCGCGCACAAGAACGTACTGATGAATCTCGCGCTGAATCTGCGCGCGGTGGTGTCGCAGCGCCTGGTGCCGGGAATCGACGGCCGCCGCCTGCCGGCGACCGAAGTCCTGCTCAACACGCCGATGATCCGCGACCTGCTGCGTCGCGGTCAGGTGCACGAGATCAAGCAGGCGATGGAGGACTCGCTGGAAGACGGTGTCGAAACCTTCGACCAGTGTCTGTTCCGGCTGTACAAGGAAGGCCGGATCGAACGTGAGACCGCGCTGCGTGCGGCGGATTCGCGTGATGGCCTGGATCTCAAGTTCCGGCTGTCGGAAGGCGGCTCCGGCAGTCACGACCCCTACGCGGACGTGTTCACCAGCGAGCACTGAGAAGCGGCATGGCTTTGTGGGAGCGGCCCCCGCCTTCGCGGGGGCAGGCTCCTGGTCGCGATGCGGCCTTGCCGGGACAGCCGTTCGCGCGCAAGTGCGCTCCCACAGCTGGGCTTTTGCGCAGACGGCATGCGTCAGCCGGGCGGTGCGTCCGGCTGACGTTCGGGGGCTGCTGCCTGAAATGGCTGCAACGCGGCGCAGGCGGCGTCTATCCGCAGGATGTTCGGATACGGCGCCAGATCGACACCGAAGCGACGCGCGTTGTAGAGCTGCGGCAACAGCGCGCAATCGGCGATCGTCGGTGTATCGCCGATGCAGAAGTCGCCGGCGCCGTGCGCTGCCAGCAAGGCCTCGAACGCCTCCAGCCCATCGCGCACCCAGCGCGCGACCCAGCGCGTGCGTGCATCCGGTGGCAGCTGCAGCTCGTGTTCGAGGTACTGCAGCACACGCAGGTTGCCGAGCGGATGGATGTCGCAGGCGACCAGTTGCGCGAGTGCGCGGGCACGCTGCCGCGACAGCGCATCGCGTGGCAACAGCGGCACGTCCGGAAACGTCTCGTCGAGGTATTCGATGATCGCCAGCGACTGAGTCAGCACCGCGTCGCCGTGCTGCAGCGTCGGCACCAGCTGCTGCGGGTTGCGCACGGCGAATGCGGGCAGGCGCTGTTCGCCGCCGTCCCGCACCAGGTGCACCGGCACGCTGTCGAACGCCAGGCCCTTGAGATGCAGGGCGATGCGCACGCGGTAGGCCGCGCTGGAGCGCCAGTAGGTGTGCAGGGTCAGCGCGGCCGTCACCGGCTTATTCCGGCAGCGTCTGGCGTTCGATCACCTGCTCGATCGCACCGAAGATGCTCACGCCGTCGGCATCCAGCATCTCGATCCGAACGGTGTCGCCGAATGCCATGAACGGCGTCTTCGGCGCGCCCTGTTCCAGGGTCTCGACAGTGCGCTTCTCGGCGAAACAGGACGCGCCCTTGGACGTGTCCTCGTTGGCGATCGTGCCCGAGCCGACGATCGTGCCGGCACCCAGCGGTCGCGTCTTCGCCGCGTGCGCGACGAGTTGCGAGAAGTCGAACTGCATGTCGACACCGGCTTCCGGCGCGCCGAACCATTCGCCGTTGATGTGGGTGAGCAGCGGCAGGTGCAGCTTGTTGCCCCGCCAGGCGTCGCCCAGCTCGTCCGGCGTCACGAACACCGGGCTCAGCGCCGAGCGCGGCTTGGCCTGCAGGAAACCGAAGCCCTTCGCGAGCTCGCCGGGAATCAGATTGCGCAGGGACACGTCGTTGACCAGACCGACCAGCTGGATGTGGCCTGCGGCCTGCTCCGGCGTGACAGCCATCGGCACGTCGTCGGTGATCACCACGATCTCGGCCTCCAGGTCGATGCCGTGGTCTTCGCTGGTCACCTTGACGGTGTCGCGCGGGCCGTAGAAGCCGGCGCTGGTCGCCTGGTACATCAACGGATCGGTGTAGAAGCTCTCCGGCACTTCGGCACCACGCGCGCGGCGCACACGCTCGACGTGCGGCAGGTACGCACTGCCGTCGACGAATTCATAGGCGCGCGGCAGCGGCGCCGCGAGGCGCGTGACGTCGAGATCGAACACGCCGTCGGCGTCGCCGGCATTGAGCGACTCGTACAGCGCGTTGAGGCGCGGCGCGGCGTTCGACCAGTCGTCGAGCGCCTGCTGCAGCGTCGCGGCGATGCCGGTGGCGCGCACCGCGCGGGCCAGGTCGCGTGACACAACGATCAGGGTGCCGTCGCGGCCGCCCTCCTTCAAAGAACCCAGCTTCATGGCAACTCCGGTTGGCGTCGGCTATCTGTTGCGATTGTAACGAACTCGCGCAGCGACGCTCAGCCTTCCCCCTGGAAGGCGCCCGCGCGATAGGTCAGCACCAGCGTGTCGCGATGGCCTGTGTCGTCGGCCGGCTGGATCGGCGTGGATTCGTGGATGACCCGATGGTCGTCGAGCAGCAGCACCGCCCAGGGCTCGGTCAGGGTGAAACGCTGCCCGGCCGGGCCATCGGCCTCGAACACGCGTGTCTCGCCACCCTTGATGCCGGACCGGCCGACCAGCAGCACCGCGACGAAATCCACGCCATCGCGGTGTGCGCCCTCGGGGGTCGGCCGACCGATACCGTCGGTGGTGTCGATACGGAACTGGTGCGCTTCGACATGCCAGTCGCCGTCGTCGCGCACCTGCGTGAACACATGGCCGAGTCCGGTGACGAGCCGTGTCCACGCAGGATCGGCGGCAAGCGTCGGCGCCAGCGGCTCGAACCAGCGATGCATGCCGCCGTGCAGCGCGTTGTAGTCCTCGGACTGCCAATGCGCGCGATGCGCGACCTGCGCGAGTGCGTCGCCCTGCTGCACGAAGCAACCGTGCCGACGCCGGCGATAGCGGCCGCCATCCTTGAGGTAGGCGTCGGGCGGCAGATCGTCCCAGCCGGCGCGCCACGCTTCCAGATCATCGATGCGCACGCCGCAGAGCGCGGCGAGCGTCGAGGGCGCGAGCACGGCACAGCCATGCATGCGCAAGGCATCGACCACGGCATCGGGAGCGGTATACGGCGGCGGAAATGCGTTCATCACGGAATTCTAGAGCCGCCACGATACGCGCGCATCGTGGCGCCATGCGCATGCGTGGAATGCAGTCATCGCGTAAACGGCGGGCCGCGAAACAACAGACACGAGCGAAACAAATCGCAGCGCGTGAATCCGATGCGCAAGGCAAAGGCCGCAGGGTGACCGCCATGGACGACAACCACAAAAAAGCCCACCTTTCGGCGGGCTTTTTCGTTTTCGATGTGGCAGCCCCGGAAGGATTCGAACCTCCGAATGCCTGAGTCAGAGTCAGGTGCCTTACCGCTTGGCGACGGGGCTATATGCATATTGTAACGCCGAAACCGCAATGCTCCGCAAGCTTCGGCGAACGCCGGATCCACGCGTTCGCGTAGATCCGGCAAAGCGCGATCAGCGCTTCGAGAACTGCGTGGCGCGACGTGCCTTGTGCAGGCCGACCTTCTTGCGCTCGACTTCGCGTGCGTCACGGGTCATGAAGCCCGCCTTGCGCAGCTCGACCTTCAGCGTCTCGTCGTATTCGACCAGCGCGCGCGAGATGCCGAGGCGAATCGCACCGGCCTGACCGGTCGTGCCGCCACCGGTGGTGGTCACCAGGATGTCGAACGTCTCGGTGTTCTGGGTCAGCTCGAGCGGCTGACGCACGATCATGCGCGCGGTTTCGCGACCGAAGAACTCGTCGAGCGGACGATCGTTGACGGTGATCTTGCCGCTGCCCTTGCGCAGGAACACGCGGGCGACGGAGGACTTGCGACGGCCGGTGCCGTAATTCTGGGTAATTGCCATGACTTAGAGTTCCAGGGGCTGCGGCTGCTGGGCGGCGTGCGGGTGCTCGGCACCCTTGTAGACCTTGAGCTTGCGGTACATGGCGCGGCCGAGGGTGTTCTTCGGCAGCATGCCCTTGACGGCGATCTCGATCACGCGCTCCGGGTGACGCTCAAGCGCCTGGCCCAGGGTCTCGGTCTTGAGGTTGCCGATGTAGCCCGTGAAACGGTGGTAGAGCTTGTCCGTCATCTTCTTGCCGGTCACGGCGATCTTCTCGGCGTTGACCACGATGATGTAGTCGCCGGTGTCGACGTGCGGGGTGTAGACGGGCTTGTGCTTGCCGCGCAGACGGTGGGCGATTTCCGCGCTCAGGCGGCCCAGGGTCTTGCCGGACGCATCGACGAGATACCAGTCGCGCTGGACGGTCTCGTTCTTGGCAATGAAGGTCTTCATGGGAATACTCGGTGGGTGACTGGTCGGGCTGGTTGCGCCGGTGGCCGGCGGAACGTCGCCTCGCGTTGTAAAGCGTGCAACACAGAAGCGGAATTGTATCCGCCCGCCCATCGCCACGCAAGCCTGAAGGTCGGCGCGCCGTCAGGCGCTGGCGCGGCATGGGGCGAGGGCCGAGAATGATACGCGACGCGGCCGCCTGCCGCGCTGCAGGAATCCAACCCGATGGCCCGCCCCCGGCCCCGCTTCAATCCCGTCGACCAGTGGCTGGTCGAAACCCAGCGCGCGCTCGACACGGTGTTCGGCAACCCACCGGCCAGCCGCCCCAATCCAGCCATGGAAACGCCGGACGTGGTACTCGAAGCGACCGAGCGCCGCCATGCCGCGGGACTGATGCGGATCAACCATGTCGGCGAGATCTGCGCCCAGGGCCTGTATTTCGGCCAGGCCGCGGTCGCCCGCGAGGCGGAAACGCGGGCACATCTGCTCGACGCGGCGCAGGAGGAAACCGATCACCTGGCCTGGTGCGCGCAGCGCCTGCGCGAACTCGACAGTCGCCCCAGCCTCTTCAACCCGCTGTGGTACGGCGGCAGCTATGCCCTCGGGGTGGCGGCCGGCCTGCGCGGCGACGGCTGGAATCTGGGCTTCGTCGTCGAGACCGAACGCCAGGTCGAAGCGCACCTCGACGAACACCTGCAGACCCTGCCCGAAGCCGACCAGCGCAGCCGCGACATCCTCCGGCAGATGAAGGAAGACGAGGCGCGCCATGCCGAACACGCCGAGCAGGCCGGCGCACGCGTACTGCCGTGGCCGGTGCCGTCGCTGATGGCGGCCGCGTCGAGCCTGATGAAGGCGGTGGCGTACCGGCTGTGAAGCCGTGAGGGCGGTAGGCGTGAAGAGGGCGGCCTCCACGCAAACGGAAAAGGCCCCGCAATGCGGGGCCTTTTCGTTGGCCTGCGGCGTGCGCCGGTCAGTCGACCAGATTGCGGCCGTGATAGAGCTCCTCGATCTCGCGGCGCAGGCGCGCTTCGATCTTCATGCGCTCCTTGAACGAGAGATTGCGGGCCTTCTCTTCGAACAGGTACTGGTCCAGATCGAACTCCTTCAGGTGCATCTTCGTGTGGAAGATGTTCTCCTGGTAGACGTTCACGTCGAGCGCGTCGTAGCGCGACTTGATGTTCTTCGCCAGGTAGTCCTGGATCGAATTGATCTTGTGGTCGATGTAGTGCTTCTTGCCCTTCACGTCGCGGGTGAAGCCGCGCACGCGGTAGTCCATCACCACGATGTCCGACTCGAGGCTTTCGATCAGATAGTTCAGCGCCTTCAGCGGCGAGATCACGCCGCAGGTGGCGACGTCGATGTCGGCGCGGAACGTCGCGATGCCGTTGTCCGGATGGGTCTCCGGATACGTGTGCACCGTGATGTGCGACTTGTCGAGGTGCGCGACGACGGCGTCGGAAATCACGCCCTTGGCCTGCGACTTGTCGATCACCGGCTCCTCGGAAATGAGGATGGTCACCGACGCGCCCTGCGGCTCGTAGTCCTGGCGGGCGACGTTGAGGATGTTCGCGCCGATGATCTCGGCCACATCGGTCAGGATCTGGGTCAGCCGATCGGCGTTGTAGACCTCGTCGATGTAGGCGATGTAGCGCTGGCGCTCGTCTTCGGACGCGGCGTAGCAGACATCGTAGATGTTGAACGACAGAGCCTTGGTCAGGTTGTTGAAACCCTGGAGCTTCAGGCGCGGGAGCGGTTTGACCACAGCGGTCGACCCTCGGGGGTTGGGCGAAACGACGATTATGCGGCAAAGCACCCGCACGCCGCGACCTCGGGTTGACGCGGGTTTGCCCCCGGCAGCTTGAACGCCTACTCTGCGGAATTCCCCCGATCCGAAGCCCATGACACCAACCGCCGTGGCCCTGATCAATCCCCATGCCCCTCGCCCACCGCACCCGATGGCGCCGACCCCGGCCGCCATCGAGCGCTTCCTCGCCAACTGCCACCGTCGCCGCTACCCGCCGCGCAGCGAGGTGTTCCGCCCCGGTGATCCGGCGGGCACGCTGTATTACGTCGTCAGCGGCTCGGTCAGCATCCTCACCGAGGAAGACGACGGTCGCGAACTGATCCTGGGCTATTTCGGCACCGGCGAACTCGTCGGCGAGATGGGACTGTTCATCGAGTCCGACGTGCGCGAAGTCATCCTGCGTACGCGCACGCAGTGCGAACTGGCCGAGATCAGCTACGAACGGCTGTTCCAGTTGTTCGACGGCGTGCTGGCCAATGACGCGACCTCGATCATGTACGCGATCGGCGCGCAACTGTCGCGGCGCCTGCTCGACACCAGCCGCAAGGCCGGACGACTCGCGTTCCTCGACGTGACCGACCGCATCACCCGTACCCTGCACGACCTGACCCGCGAGCCGGAGGCGATGAGCCACCCGCAGGGCACCCAGTTGCGGATCTCGCGACAGGAGCTCGCCCGTCTGGTCGGCTGCTCGCGCGAGATGGCCGGGCGCGTGCTCAAGAAGCTGCAGCTGGACGGCAAGCTCACCGCGCGCGGCAAGACCATCGTGCTGTTCGGAACCCGCTAGGACGTTCTGCATGAGCCTCGGTCATTTCGGCCCGCGCGGCGACCTGCCCGATGCCGATCTGCGCAGCGCGTCGGTGATCGATGCCGACGACGTGGCCGCGCTGCTGTCGGAAATGGGCTACCCCTGCACCGAAAGCGAAGCGCGCGAGCGCATCGGCCTGATCACCGCCAACGACCGGCAGGCCCTGGTGGTCGCGCGCAGCGGCGGCCGGGTCTGCGGTCTGATCGCCCTCGATTTCATGTACTACCTGCCGCTCGGCTCGACGACCTGCCGCATCAACGCACTCGTGGTGACCAGCGACTCGCAGGGCAAGGGGCTGGGGCGCGAGCTGCTCAAGGAAGCCGATCGCCGGGCCCGCTTCGCGGGCGCAGCGCGACTGGAGCTGGTCAGCGGCTCGCAGCGCGCCGATGCGCATGCGTTCTACAAGGCCTGCGGTTTTTCCGACGGCACCCTGCGTTTCATCAAGCGGCTCGGCGACGCCTGACGCGGGACACACGTCCCGGTCACACCGCGCCTGCAGACTGTCGCAACCCTCGGAGTCTGCAGCATGGAACTCGGTGATCAATTCCTGTTCTTCGTGCTGGTCGGACTGGCCGCGCAGCTGATCGACGGCGCGCTGGGCATGGCCTTCGGGCTGGTGTCGTCATCGGTACTGTTGAGCATGGGCGTGCCGCCCGCGGCGGTCAGCGCCAGCGTGCATACCGCGGAGGTGTTCACGACCGGCGCATCGGGCGCCTCGCACCTGGCGATGCGCAACGTCGACAAGCGACTGTTCCTGCGACTTGCCCTGCCCGGCATGATCGGCGGTGTGATCGGCGCCTACGTGCTGACCCGACTGCCGGGCGACGTGATCCGGCCTTTCATCTACGCCTACCTGCTGATCCTGTCGATCGTGATCCTGCTGCGTGCGGCCGGCCGGCTGATGCCGAAGAAAGAGGTGCGCCGGGTGCCTCTGCTCGGCTTCTTCGCCGGCCTGCTCGATGCGACCGGCGGTGGCGGCTGGGGACCGGTGGCCACGTCCACCCTGCTCGCCCGCGGCGGCACGGCGCGCACCACGATCGGCACGGTCAATGCGGCCGAGTTCCTGGTCACCGTGTCGATCTCGGTGACGTTCTTCCTGACGATGGGCCTGCAGCACCTGGATGTGATCCTCGGCCTGCTGGTCGGCGGCATGATCGCCGCGCCACTGGCGGCGCTGTTCGTCAAACACGTCCGCGAGCGCTGGGTGCTGCTCGCGGTGGGCACCCTGGTGATGGCGATCAGCCTCTACCAGATCGGCCGCGCGCTGCTGGCCTGAGACCTCAGGCCGCAGGCGTGGCGATCGGATCGCCGCCGCGGTCGGCGCAGCCCCAGTTGAGCACCGGCGTGCCCGGTGGCAGCACGCGACGGAACATGTCGACGTTGCCGGCCTTCGGGTTCACCACCACCGGCGCCTTCGCGGCCTTGAGCAGCGGCAGGTCGGCCGAGGAATCCGAGTACGCGATGTCGATCGAACCATAGCCGCGCTCGCGCAACATGCGCATCTTCTCTTCGGCGTGGCAGTGGCGCGTGGCGACGACCGCGCCGAACTTCGGCCCGACCGCGGTGCCGATCACCGGCACGGATTCGTGGGCGACGAAGGCGAGGATGGCGCGGGCGAGTTCCGGCGGCGCGCCGGTCGCGATGACCACGTTGTCGCCGGCGACGCGATGCGCGTGCAGCACATCGAGCGCGATCGGCAGCAGCTTGGGCCTGATCTGCGCGGCATTGTCCGCGACGTAACGATCGATCAGCCGGTCCAGCACGCCGCGGCTGTGCAGGCCGACGGTGCCGATCCACACGAAGCCGGAAATGCCGTAACGCCGCGTGGGCAGACACGCGATCATCGGCCCGAGCACCGGCGCGGCCAGACACGCCAGCGCGGTGCGCCAGATGCTGCGGGTGATCAGCCAGCGGAACAGATGGGTGCCCGAATCGCCGTCGTAGAGCGTGTGGTCGAAATCGAAGACCACGGTGCGCACGGTGTCGTTCGCGGCGGTGTCCTTGAGCAGCTGGGCGACGACCGGCGTGCCCGTGTCCACACTGGCGGTGTCCGTCTCAGCGGGAGCGGGTGTGGTCGCGGCGGCGATCGCGATCGCCGAGATATCGGCAACCGGACGGCTGTCCGTCCTCGTGGGCGCGCCCGGCATCGCGAACAGCGTGCGCAGCGCGGTGCCCGGTTCGGGCTCGCGCATGAAGGCCTCGCCGACCAGGAACGCATCGATACCGGCCTCGCGCATGCGCGCGACATCGGCGGGGGTGTGGATGCCGCTCTCGGTCACCAGACGCCGGTCACGCGGCACCGCACTGCGCAGTTCCAGCGTGGTGTCGAGCGAGACCTCGAACGAACGCAGGCTGCGGTTGTTGATGCCCAGCAGCGGTGCCGGCACCTGCAGCGCGCGCTCGAGTTCGTCGATGTCGTGCACTTCGACCAGCACGTCGAGATCGATCGACATCGCCAGTTCGGCGATCTCGACCAGCTGACGGTCGTCGAGCGCAGCGACGATCAGCAGCACGCAATCCGCGCCCAGCGCGCGCGCTTCATAGACCTGCCAGGGGTCGACGATGAAGTCCTTGCGCAGCACCGGCAGCGCGCAGGCGGCGCGCGCCTGCACGAGGTAATCGTCGGCGCCCTGGAAGAAATCGATGTCGGTCAGCACCGACAGACAGGCCGCGCCACCGGCCGCGTAGCTGCGCGCGATCTCGGCGGGCTGGAAGTCGGCGCGGATCACGCCCTGCGAGGGGCTGGCCTTCTTGACCTCGGCGATCACCGCGGCCTGTCCGGCGGCGATCTTCGCTTCGATCGCGGCCGCGAATCCGCGCACAGGCGGCGCAGCGGCAGCGCGTGCGGCGATGTCGGCCAGCGGCAACGCGGCGCGGCGCGCGGCGACTTCTTCGTGTTTGCGCGCCAGGATGCGCTGCAGGACGTCGTTCAAGATCTGCACCATGGGCCAGCGCAGCGCGCCGGTCTGGAAGGGCCGCCCACGATAACGCAGGCGAAGGTGCGCCGGACCGTCAGACCGGCAACGCGGTCTCGGGCGCGTCCACGTCGTCGGCTTTGTCGCGCGACCACTCGTAGGCGCGTTCGACGCGCGCGATCTGCAGGGCGTAATGCGCATACCAGCCGCGCCGGTCCTTCTCGCGGATCACGCCCCGGTCGTCGCGCGCGCGCCAGGCGCGGATCGAGGCCTCGTCGGTCCAGTAGCTCAGGGTGACACCCTCCCCGTCCTCACCATCGACCGATTCCATACCCAGGCACCCGGGCTGCAACCGGGCCATCTCGATCATGTCGCGCAGCGCTTCCCGATAACCGGCCGCATCCTCGCCATTGCGGCGGTAGCGGAGGATCGCGACGTGATACGGGGGACGGGGTAGCGCGGGATGACGCATGCAGGGATCGCTTCTTCAACCGGAGGGGCAGCATCCATGCGACGTATTCAGCATACGCGCCCGGTGGAACGCGGGGAACCAGAATCTTCCGATTCAGCTGCGCGCGTGCTGCGTCTGCGCAACGAATGCGTCCAGACGGCGCAGCGCCTCACCCGAGGCGACAGTCGTGCGCGCGAGTGCGACGCCATCGGCGATCGACGCCGACACGCCGGCCACGTACAGCGCCGCGCCCGCATTGAGGCAGACGATGTCCTGGGCCAGCCCGGCGGTGCCGTCGAGCGCCTGGCGCACCAGCGCCTTCGACTGGTCGGCGTTCTCCACGCGCAGGTTGCGGCTGGCGGCCATTGCGATGCCGAAATCTTCGGGGTGGATCTCGTATTCGCGCACTTCGCCGTCGCGCAGCTCACCGACCAGCGTGCCCGCGCCGAGCGAGATCTCGTCCATGCCGTCGCGGCCCCAGACCACCAGCGCGCGCTGCGCGCCGAGTTCGCGCAACACGCGCACCTGGATGCCGACGAGATCGGGATGGAACACGCCCATCAGGATGTTCGGCGCGCCGGCTGGATTGGTCAGCGGCCCGAGGATGTTGAAGATCGTGCGCACCCCCATCTCGCGACGCACCGGCGCGACCGCCTGCATCGCCGGGTGATGCACGGGCGCGAACATGAAGCCGATACCGGTCGCGGCGATGCAGCGCGCGACATCGTCGGGTTGCAGATCGATACGCGCACCGAGTGCTTCGAGCACGTCGGCGCTGCCGGATTTCGAGGACACGCTGCGATTGCCGTGCTTGGCCACCTTCGCGCCGGCCGCGGCGACGACGAACATGCTCGCTGTCGAGATGTTGAACGTGTGCGCGCCGTCACCGCCGGTGCCGACGATGTCCACCAGATGCGCGCGATCCGCATCCGCGACCGGCACCGGCAGCGCGAACTCGCGCATCACCTGCGCCGCGCCGGCGATCTCGTCAACGGTTTCCTTCTTGACCCGCAGGCCGGACAGGATCGCCGCGGTCATCAGCGGCGACACTTCGCCGCGCATGATCTGGCGCATCAGTTCCACCATCTCGTCGCGGAAGATCTCGCGGTGCTCGATGGTGCGTTGCAGGGCTTCGTGGGGGGTGATGGGCATGTGGGGACCAGTAACAGAGAAGATTGGGTTCTGCTCGTCATCCCGGCGAACGCTGGGATCCATTCTTGCTTGTCGAGCAATCCGGAACAGCAGGATCAAAACGGGTCCCAGCGTTCGCCGGGACGACGGCAGCTCAGCGCTCGAGAAAGTTCTTCAACAACGCATGTCCATGCTCGGTCAGGATCGACTCGGGATGGAACTGCACGCCTTCGACCGGATGCGTGCGATGGCGCAAGCCCATGATCTCCTCGCGGCTGCCGTCGTCGTGCTCGGTCCACGCAGTGACCTCGAGGCACGCCGGCAACGACGACTGTTCGACCACCAGGGAGTGATAGCGCGTCGCCTCGTATCCATCCGGCAGACCGGCGAACACGCCGCGGCCTTCGTGGCGGATCGCCGAGGTCTTGCCGTGCATGATCCGCTGCGCGCGGACGACCTTGCCGCCGTAGGCCTGACCGATGCCCTGATGACCGAGACACACGCCGAGGATCGGCGTCGTGGCACCGAGACGTTCGATGACTTCCAGCGACACCCCCGCCTCGTTCGGCGTGCACGGCCCCGGCGAGATCACGATGCGCTCCGGCGCGAGTTTCGCGATCGCATCGACCGACAAGGCGTCGTTGCGTTCCACCCGCACCTCGGCGCCGAGCGCCTGCAGGTACTGCACGAGGTTCCAGGTGAAGCTGTCGTAGTTGTCGATCATCAACAGCATGGGGGGGTTCCGGCAGATCGTGTGTTGAGGGAAGCGTCGGCGCGGCGCATCACAAGCCCTTCGCCGCCTGCGCGACCGCGCGGAACAGTGCGCGGCCCTTGTTCATGGTCTCGGCCCATTCCATTTCGGGATCCGAGTCGTAGACGATGCCGGCGCCGGCCTGCACGTAGAGGCGGCCGTCCTGGATCACCGCGGTGCGGATCGCGATCGCGGTGTCGGCATCGCCGTGCCAGCCGATGTAACCGACCGCGCCCGAATAGACGTTGCGCTTCACCGGTTCGAGGCTGCGGATGATCTCCAGCGCGCGCACTTTCGGCGCGCCGCTGACGGTGCCGGCCGGGAACGTCGCACGCAGCACGTCGGCGTAGCTCAGCCCGTCCTTCAGGCGACCGGTGACTTCGCTGACGATGTGCATGACGTGGCTGTAGCGTTCGATGACGAAGCGCTCGCCGACCTCGACCGTGCCGGCGCTCGACACGTGACCGACATCGTTGCGGCCCAGGTCGATCAGCATCAGATGCTCGGCGCGCTCCTTGGGATCGGCGAGCAGTTCGGCTTCGAGCGCCTGATCCTGCGCGGGCGTCTCGCCACGCGGACGGGTGCCGGCGATCGGGCGCACTGTGACTTCGCCGCCCTTCAATCGCACGAGGATTTCCGGCGAGGAGCCGACGACCTGGGTGCCACCGACATCGAGGAAATACATGTACGGCGACGGATTCAACGCGCGCAGTGCGCGATACACGTCGACCGGACGCGCCTGGAACGGCACCGACATGCGCTGCGACAGCACGACCTGGAAGGCGTCGCCGGCGGCGATGAATTCCTTGGTCTTCGCGACGGCGTCGATGAAGCCTTCGCGGGTGAAGCCGGACACGAAATCGGATTCGTCGAGCGCAGCGGGCTGCAGCGTTTCCGGATACCCGGCGCCGCCCTGGCGCAGGCGATGCGTCAGCGCATCCAGGCGGCGGTTCGCGCGCAGCCAGGCCTGCGGTTCGCGGGTGTCGGCATGGACCACGAGATACAGCCGGCCCTTGAGGTTGTCGAACACCGCGACCTCGGTGCTCAGCATCAGCAGGATGTCGGGCGTACCAAGCTCGTCGCGCACATCTGCGCGCTGGCCGCTGCGCAGACGCGGCTCGATGTACTCGATGCACTCGAAGCCGAACCAGCCGACCAGACCGCCGGTGAACCCCGGCAGGCCTTCGATCTGCGGCACCGAGTGCGCGGTGCGCAGACGCTCGACTTCGGCGAACGGATCTTCGACCTCGCGCGTCTCGATGGCTTCGCCGTGCTCGCGCACGGTGAGCGTGTGGCCGTGGAACGCGTACACGCGTTCGGCGGGCAGACCGATGATCGAGTACCGGCCGAAGCGTTCGCCGCCCTCGACCGATTCGAACAGATAGGTATGCGGGCCGTCGGCGAGCTTGAGATAGACCGAGAGCGGTGTATCGAGATCGCTCAGGACCTCGCGGACCACCGGTACGTGGGTGTGGCCTTCAGCGGCGTAGTGCTGGAACTCGGTGTGCGTGATCACGCGGCATTTCCTGGACAGTCGGACGAACGGGGGCAATGGAGGCAGTACGCCACCATCGCCAGCCGGCGTCGAACAAACGGAAATGCGGGAGAGCGGAGGCGTGCATGGCGGCTACTGTAGCGGCTCGGCCGCGAACGCGCGACAGCCTCAGACGGTCGGGTGCGGCGAGGCGACGAGCAGCGGGCAGTCCTTCGGCACGTGCAGCCGCAGACGTCCGGGTACGCAGGTGATCGCGAATCGCCGCCCGCGGCGGGGCTCGCCATCGAGATTGAGCACCAGCGGCGTGTCCGACTCGACGACGAGTCCGGTCAGCTGCGTGCGCACGGCCACCTGGTCGAGCGCGGCGACCTTGCCCTCGGTCAGTGCGGTGCGCAGCGTGTTGACCAGTTCGCCTTCGAGCTCCGGGACGATGGTGACGTCGATCAGGCCGTCGTCGATGCAGGCATCCGGACACAGTGCCTGCCCACCGCCGGCCTGACGCCCGTTGCCGATGCCGAGCGCAATGAAGCCGCCAGCCCAGGCGAACTCCGGACCGGTGATGCGCGCTTCCAGCGGTTCGATGCGGCCGAGCCGCGACAGGCCGGTGATGAAGTACGCGAGGCCGCCGAGCACCTTCTTCAGGCCGGCATGCGTTTCCACGGTCACCTGCGTGCCGAAGCCGCCGGAACCGAGATTCGCGCACCAGTGCACGCCGTCGTCGGTGTCGATGCGCAGCACATCGACCGGCACCGCGGGTGTATCGGCGACCAGCGCCAGCGCATCGCCGGGCACGACCGGCACGGCGGCCGCAGTCGCGAAATCGTTGGCGGTGCCGAGCGGCAGCAGGCCGAGCGTCGGCAGATGCGCGGCATCCGCCTCGCGTGCGGCAAGCACCGAAACCACGGCATTGAGCGTGCCGTCGCCGCCGGCGGCGACCAGCGTGTCGATGCCGGCCTCGATCGCCTCGGCGGCGTAGCGCTCGGCATCGCCCGACTCCCAGGTCACCCGCACATCGAGATGGATGCCACGGGCGCGGATCGCCGCGACCGCCTCGCGCACCGCGTCGTCGCCCGCGGATTTACCATTGAGGATCAGGCGCCACTGCGGATGCGACATGGGGGTATGCGGTCGTGGAGGTGGCGCGGAGCGTAGCGGAAGTCCGGGCGCCCGCCGTTAACCCGCCCTCACGCCTGTCGACGCGGCGCTGTCATCACCCCGTCATCGAGCGCCCGGAGCATGGAAGGCCATAGCAGGGACGACTGGCGGAGGCAGGATCAGCCTCCAGAACAAGATGCCTCTTCCGCGCAGCGGAAGACGCCGAGGCCCCTCTCCCGCGTGAGCGCGGGAGAGGGGGAACCGTCCGCGGCGCGGACGGTGGGGTGAGGGCGGCAGGCGTCGTGAGACCACGCTTTCAAGCGCCGCGCAGCGCTCAGGCCAGCGGACGATCCGCCACCAGCACACCATCCGCATCCGCGGCGAGCCAGTCTCCGGGCCGGATCGTCACGCCGCCGAAAGCCACCGGCACATCGCGCACGCCCTGCCCGCGCTTCTCGGTCTTCAGCGGCACCGTGCCCAGCGCCTTGACGCCGAGATCCAGCTGGCCGATCGCAACGCTGTCGCGGATCGCGCCGTGCACCACCACACCGGCCCAGCCGTTGGCGACCGCCTGTTCGGCCAGCAGATCGCCGAGCATCGAGCGGCGCGTCGAACCGCCGCCGTCGATCACCAGCACGCGGCCCGCGCCGGGTTCCGCCACGACCTCACGCACGCGCGAGTTGTCCTCCAGCGCGAGCACCGTGCTGACGATGCCGGAGAACGCGATGCGTCCACCGAAATCGCGCAGCGGCAGGTCGAGCACGCGCACTGCATCCGGATGCGCGTCGCAGAGATCGCAGGTGACGACGTCCGCGCTCACGCGCGCAGCGAGGTCGCGCGTGCGATTTCGGCGCGCATCGCATCGACCACGGCGCGGTAGTCGGGCTTGCCGAAGATCGCCGAGCCGGCGACGAAGGTGTCGGCACCCGCCGCGGCGATCTCGCCGATGTTGTCGGGCTTCACCCCACCATCGATCTCGAGCCGGATCGGCTTGCCGATCGCGTCGATGCGCGCGCGCACCTGGCGCAGCTTGGCGAGCGTCGAGGGAATGAAGGCCTGGCCGCCAAAACCCGGGTTAACCGACATCAGCAGCACCATGTCGAGATCCTCGAGCACGTAGTCCAGCACTTCGATCGGCGTCGCCGGATTGAGCACGAGACCGGCCTGACAGCCTTCGGCCTTGATCAGCTGGATCGTGCGGTGCACGTGGCGGCTCGCTTCGGGATGGAAGCTGATCAGCGACGCGCCGGCCTTGGCGAAGTCCGGCACGATGCGATCGACCGGCTCGACCATCAGATGCACGTCGATCGGCGCGGTCACGCCGTGCTTGCGCAGCGCCTCGCAGATCATCGGGCCGATCGTCAGGTTCGGCACGTAATGGTTGTCCATCACGTCGAAGTGCACCCAGTCCGTGCCGGCGGCGAGCACGTTGTCGACCTCCTCGCCGAGGCGGGCGAAATTCGCGGACAGGATCGAGGGAGCGATGACGGCGGGCTGCATGTGCGATTCCAGGTCGTGAATGGGGCGGCCTGACGGCCGCAGCGCGACATTCTAAAGCGCCGGGCCTGTCGAGACCCGGTCGCTTGCGTCCTCCAGGCACTGCGCTGCCTGAATTTCGCATTCGCATTCATTCATCCGCATGCATGCCCCGTCACGCATGCCTGCGTATCTCTCTCGCGCGGCCGCCTCTCCCGGCGACCGTGCCCCGCACCGGTGCCGATCGATATCGGCCCGACAAAAACAAGAACGGAGACCTCCCCAATGAAGATGATCCACGCCGCATCCGCCAGCATCGCGCTGCTCGCCGCCAGCACCGGCGCCGCATTCGCCCAGTCCACCGACGACACCTGGACCGGCGGCTACGTCGGTCTGTACGGCGGCGTCGTGGACAGCCCCGAAGACAACAGCGACGACCGCTTCGTCTTCGATACCAACCTCGACCGCGTATACGGCGACACGGTGCGCACCGGCGCAGGCGCCGATGCGTTCTCGCCCGGCTCCTGCAATGGCGCCGCCCAGGGCGCGACGCCGGCCGCAGGCTGCACCAAGAATCGTGGCGGCGCCGATTACGGCGTGCGCGGTGGTTACGACTGGCAGATGGGCAGCTGGGTCTTCGGTGTCGTCGGCGAATACGGCGCGAACGATGTTCGTGACGCCGTGAGCTCGTTCAGCACCACGCCGGCCTACTACACGATGTTCCGCAAGGTGGATCGCGTGGCCGCGCTGCGTCTGCGTTCGGGCTACGCCTTCGGCGCCGATTCGGCGAACCTGATCTACCTGACCGGCGGCATGGCGCACGCCAGGATCGACAACGAATTCACCACCAGCAACGGCGCGAATTCGTTTACCAGCAATGGCGACACGAGCGGCTTCGGCTGGCAGGCCGGTGTGGGTTACGAGCGCAAACTGGGCGAGAACGTGTCGGTCGGTCTGGAGTACCTGTTCACGAGCCTGGAAGCCGACGACCAGCGCGTGCGCACCGGTCCGGGCACCGCGCCTGCGACCAACCCCTTCCTGATCGTCAATCCGAACGGCACCGACATGCGCCGCAGCGACAAGGACTTCGACTACGGCGCCGCGCGCGCCACGGTCAACTGGCGCTTCTGATCCAGCGCGTCTGCAGTGATCGGGTAACAGGGAAGCCGGCGCAAGCCGGCTTCTTCTTTTCGTGGGAGCGGCCCTGGCCGCGATGCGTCTATGGAACGGCCAGGTCGCGTCCAGGGCCGCCCGCACAGGACCTGGCCATCGACTTCGAGGGCAGGATCGGTTGCACGCCGACGCGTCAGCGGCGCGTCTTGCGGCCGTCGCGGCCACGACGCAGACGGTCGTAGGCGGCGTTGAGTTCGGCGGCGCGAGCCTCGGCCTGGGCGCGCAGTTCCGGCGCCGCGCCGGCGACGCGGTCCGGGTGGTACTGCGAGATCAACCTGCGATAGGCCTGGTCGATCTCTTCGCGGGTCGCCTCCGGCCCCAGGCCGAAGACCTTGTGGTCCTTGTAGCGCCGTGGCGCGAGCCAGCCGGCATCGAAGGCGTGGCCGATGATCGCGCCGATCACGCCGCCGGCCGGGTGGCGCAGCAGCAGCCATCCGGCGATGAAACCCAGCAGTTTTCCGTACCAGCGTTGCATGGCCGACAGTGTAGCCGGCCGCCGTGATGTCGGCGGGGACGGCTCACTGCAATGGGCTCCGGTTCGCACTACACTTGCCGGCCGCTCGCGATCCACCCGGAAATGTCAACCGTGTCGACGACTCTTCTCGAAGCGAACCTCCCCGGCCTCCACCTGCGTCACCGCGGCAAGGTCCGCGACGTGTTCGACCTCGGCGACGAGCGTTTGCTGATCGTCGCGACCGACCGCCTGAGCGCATTCGACGTGGTGCTGCCCGATCCGATTCCCGGCAAGGGCGAGATGCTCTGCCAGATCAGCAATTTCTGGTTCGAACAGACCGCCGCGCTGATGCCGAACCACTTGACCGGCATCGATGTCGCCAGCGTGCTGCCCGCGGGCGTCGACCCGGCCCTGTACGCCAAGCGCGCGGTGGTGACGAAGAAGCTCAAGCCGGTGCCGGTCGAAGCGATCGCGCGCGGCTACCTGATCGGCAGTGGCTGGAAGGACTACCAGCGCACCGGTCGCGTCAGCGGCATCGCCCTGCCCGACGGCCTGCGCCAGGCGCAGCGCCTGCCCCAGCCGATCTTCACTCCGTCGACCAAGGCCGCCGTCGGCGACCACGACGAGAACATCGATTTCGACACGATGGTCCGCATCATCGGCGCCGATCTCGCCGAGCAGGTGCGCGAGGCCACGCTGAGGCTGTACACCTTCGCCGCCGCCTATGCCGCCGAGCGCGGGATCATCCTGGCCGACACCAAGTTCGAGTTCGGCACCGATGCCGACGGTCGGCTCTACGTCATGGACGAAGTGCTGACTCCGGATTCCTCGCGCTACTGGCCGGCCGATGCGTACGAAGTGGGCACCAGCCCGCCGAGCTACGACAAGCAGATCGTCCGCGACTATCTGGAAACCACCGACTGGGACAAGACCGCGCCCGGCCCCACGCTGCCCGCCGAGGTCATCGAGCGTACCCGTGCCCGGTACGCCGAGGCACTGCAGAAGCTGGCGGGCATCTCGGTCGACTGAGCGCGCCCGGCGCACCCGCTTGCCGGTATTCTCGGAAGCCGTTGCATCCTGCGGATGGACCGCCCATGCAGATCGAATCCGTTTCGCCCATTTTCCCGGTCGACGATCTGGCCGTCTCGCTCGACTTCTATCTGCAGAAGCTCGGCTTCGACCTGGCCTGGTCCTGGGGTGAACCTGCCCACATCGCTTCGGTCTGCCGCGACGGCGTCGAAATCATGCTCAGCCAACGCACAGGCACCAGTACGCCGGGCACCGCACAGATCTATCTCGGCGTGTCGGACATCGACGCGTGGTATGAGGCGTTGAAGTCCGCGGATGTGGAGGTGCGCGTTCCGATCGGCGACCGCCCCTACGGCATGCGCGATTTCAGGATCGTCGACCCCGGCGGCAACGAACTCAGCTTCGGACAGCCGATCGCAGGCGTAACCTAGTCACCGGCACGACCGGATCGATCCTCGGGAGGGACAGATGGACGCGACACACGACGACGCACAGGCGCGCGCCATCGACCGCTGGTTCGCCAGTTACTCGGCCGATCATCGCGACGACACCAACCAGTGGATCCACGTGTTCGCCGTCCCGGCGATCCTGTGGAGCGTGATCGCGCTGCTGTGGTGCATCCCGACGGGCACGCTGTTCAAGCCGGGCATCTGGGCGGGCATCGCGATGTTCGGCGCGTGGCTGTTCTACTACCGCGCCTCGCGGGCCATCGGCCTGGGCATGCTGCTGGTGTTCGTGGCGATGTCGGCGCTGACGTACTGGCTGCAGCGCGACTTCGGTACGCCGTTCCTGTTCTGGCTGGCGCTGGGCGTGTTCGCGGTTGCGTGGGTGGCGCAGTTCGTCGGCCACAGCAAACTGTTCGAGGGCCGCAAGCCGAGCTTCCTCACCGACCTGCGCTACCTGCTGGTCGGTCCGGCCTGGGTGCTGTCCAAACTCTACAAGCGGCTGCATCTGACGTACTGAGGCGCCGCACGTGCGATCCTGTCGCGCCACGCAGGTGCATCGCCCGTGTCGCCCCGCGATCTCGTTCTGGTTCTCGTCGTCTGCATCGCCTGGGCGCTGAACTTCCTCGTCTCCGCGCACGCCCTGCGCGAAATTCCGCCGTTCCTGTTCACCGCCGTGCGCTTCGTGCTGCTGGCGGTCGCTCTGGTGTGGCTGCTGCGGCCCCCGGCGCCGGGCCAGTGGCCGCGTCTGGTCGCGGTGTGCCTGTGCATCGGCGTGTTCCACTTCGGACTGAGTTTCCTGGCCCTGCGGCTGTCGAGCGACCTGTCGTCGCCGGCGATCGTCATGCAGAGCTACATCCCGATGACCGCACTGCTGGCCTGGGCGGTGCTGGGCGAGCGCTTCGCCTGGCGCACGGGACTGGCGATCGGCGTGAGCTTCTGCGGCGTGCTGGTGCTGGGGTTCGATCCGGTGGTGCTGGCCAACCCGGCCGCACTGCTGACGATGCTGGCATCGGCCGCGATGCTCGCCATCGGCACGGTACTGATGAAGGGCCTGCGCAATGTCGACATGTGGAACATGCAGGGGTGGACGGCGCTTTTCAGCGTGCTGCCGCTGCTGGCGATCAGCCTGCTGTTCGAGCCCGGAGCCTTGGCGCGACTGGGCGATGCGACCTGGATCGGCTGGGGCGGTGCGGTGTATGCGGCATTCGTGTCCTCGCTGCTCGGACACGGCCTGTACTACGTGCTGATGCAGCGCTATCCGGTCGCGATGGTCACGCCGTGGCTGCTGCTGGTCCCGGTGCTGGCAATCGGCCTGGGCGTCGCGTTCTGGGGCGACCGGCCGGGGCCGCGTTTGTGGATCGGCGGGGCGATGGTGCTCGGCGGCGTGCTGGTGATCGCACTGCGCGCGCTGCAGAAGTCCCGCAAGCTGGTCGAGGAGCCGATGGCGGGGCCGTGAGAGTGTTGCAGGAGCGGCCCATGGCGCGATGAAACATTCCCGGCAAAGGCCTTCGCGGCCATGGGCCGCTCCTACATAAAGCAACCTGCTTGCCTGGAAGCACTAGCCGATGCCGAACATCGCCGCTTCGGGCTGGAATGCGCGGGGCGCGTAGCCGAACGCGGCACGAGCGGGTGTGGCGTCGAATGCGAGGTCTTCACGCATCCGCGCGACCGCACCCGGCGGCAGGCCCTGCAGGCGGCCGGCGCGATGCGCGGTCCACAGCGCGGCGTCGAACAGCGGGCCCGGCAGCACCAGCAGGCGGGGTTGCGGGATCAGGCAGGCCAGCGTGCGCGCGACCATCTCGCGATAGGTCAGGGTTTCTCCGCCCGGCAGTGCGAAGGCCTGGCCGGACGCCATCGGCGCATCGATCGCGGCGAAGGCTGCGGCGCCGAGATCGTCGGCATGGACCGGCTGGCGCAGGCCGCGCGCATCGGCAGGCAGCACGAACACACCCGTACGGCGGGCCAGCGCGACGATGCGGCTGAGATTGCGGTCGCGGCCACTGCCGTAGATCAGCGTCGGTCGAAGCAAGGTCGACGCGGCGCCGCGTGCAGCGGCGGCCGCGAACACGCGTGCGCCGGAATCGCGCAGCCGCGTGGCGAGTTCGCGTTCGCCGGCATCGGCGGCGTCCTGCTTGGTCGCATCACTCGTCGAACCGAAGGCGATCACCCGCGGGCAGCCGATCGCCGCGCCGGCATACCAGTGCGAGAACAGGTCCAGCGGGCCGCAGCTGAAGATCGCGTCGACCTGCGCCGGCAATGTCCCGGGCAGATCGGCGAACGTGCCGCGGTGCCAGCGCAGGCGCTCACCATCGACTGGCGGCGCGCGCGACAGCGCGTCGACCGTCCAGCCCGCGCCGAGCAGACGCGGCAGCAGCGCCACGCCGATCGCGCCACTGGCGCCGAACACGAGCGCACGTCGGACGGGGGCGGCGGAGACGTCGGAAAAAGAAGGCATGGGACATAGCATATCGAGCCGCGACCACGCTCCATCGACGGGCATCGGTTAGACTGGTCGGCCCTTGCGCGCCCCGCCGGCCAACTGGCCGACCCGCCTCCACAAGGAGCCCGATGCTCGAACTTCTCTTGGCCCTGCCCTTCGTGCTGGCGCTCGTCGTAGCGCTGTCCGCGAATGCGTCACGCCGCACCACTGCCTGGCTGGCCGGTCTCGTACCGCTGCTGGGTCTCGGTGTATTGGGCCTGCTGGCCGGCGACGTCTTCGACGGCAGCATTCTCAAGACCCAGTACGCATGGATTCCCGAAGCCGGGCTGGACTTCAGCCTGCGCATGGATGGGCTGGCCTGGACGTTCGCATTGATGGTGCTGGGCATCGGTGGGCTGGTCGTGCTGTACGGCCACTACTACCTGTCGGCCAAGGACAGTCCGCGGCGCTTCTTCACCTATCTGCTGCTGTTCATGGGCGCGATGCTCGGCATGGTCATCGCCGGCAACCTGCTGCTGCTCGCGGTGTTCTGGGAACTCACCTCGATCAGTTCGTTCCTGCTGATCGGTTTCTGGTCGCATCGTCAGGACGCCCGCCAGGGCGCGCGCATGGCGCTGACGATCACCGGCATGGGCGGCCTGGCGCTGCTCGGCGGCGTGTTGCTGATCGGCCGCATCGTCGGCAGCTACGACCTCGACGTGGTGCTGGCCTCGGGCGATCTGATCCGCGCGAGCCACCTGTATCCGTGGGCCCTGGGCCTGGTGCTGCTGGGTATCTTCACCAAGAGCGCGCAGTTCCCGTTCCACTTCTGGCTGCCGCACGCGATGGCCGCGCCGACGCCGGTGTCGGCGTATCTGCACTCGGCGACGATGGTGAAGGCCGGCGTGTTCCTGCTGGCACGCCTGCATCCGGCGCTGGCCGGGACCGATCTCTTCTTCTACGTGGTCAGCGGCGTCGGCGCGACGACGCTGGTGATGGGCGCGTGGTTCGCGATCTTCCAGCACGACCTCAAGGGCCTGCTGGCGTATTCGACGATCTCGCACCTCGGTCTGATCACCCTGCTGTTCGGCCTGTCGACCGAAATGGCGGTCGTCGCGGGGCTGTTCCACATCCTCAACCACGCGATGTTCAAGGCCTCGCTGTTCATGGCCGCAGGCATCATCGACCACGAGACCGGCACCCGCGACATGCGCCGGCTCGGCAACCTCAGACGGCTGATGCCGATGACCAGTGCGCTGGCGATCGTCGCATCACTGGCGATGGCCGGCATCCCGCTGCTCAACGGCTTCCTGTCGAAGGAAATGTTCTTCGCCGAAGCGCTGGAGATCGGTGGCCACGGCACGATGCGTCTGGTGATCAGCATCGCCGCGCTGCTGGCCGGCATCTTCGGCATCGCCTACAGCCTGCGCTTCGTGCACGACACCTTCTTCGGCCGCGGTCCGCGCGCGCTCGACGTGGTGCCGCACGAGCCACCGCGCTGGATGCGGATTCCGGTCGGCGTGCTGGCGATTGCATGCCTGGTGGTCGGCATCATCCCGGCGTTGACCATCGGCCCGCTGCTCGAGACCATGGCGCGCGGCACGCTGGGCGATGCGACGCCGACGTTCAGTCTGTCGGTGTGGCACGGCATCAACCTGCCGCTGATGATGAGCTTCGCCAGCCTGGTGTTCGGCGTGCTGCTGTACTTCGGCCTGCGCAGGCTGCTCGACTTCCACGCGGTGGTCACCAGCTCGACGGGGCGGAACTTCTTCCACGTCAATCTCGAACGGCTGTTCTCGCTGGCCCGCGCCTTCACCGCGAGCGTCGCCAACGGCAGCCTGCAGCGCAGCCTGTTCGGACTGCTGCTGGTCGCGCTGGTGCTGGCCGGCTGGCCGCTGCTGGGCAACTTCTCCGAGCTGATCGCCAACGGCCCCGGGCCGCGTCCGCTGCCGCCGATGGGCTGGATGATCTGGGCGGTGATCGTGGCCGCCTCGATCGGCACGGTCGTCGTGCACGGCAAGCGCCTGACCGCGCTGATCGTGATCGGCGGCGTCGGCCTCGCCGTCAGCCTGATGTTCGTCTACCTGTCCGCGCCGGATCTCGCGCTGACCCAGTTGCTGGTCGAGATGGTGACCATCGCACTGATGATGATGGCGCTGAACTACCTGCCCAAGCAGTCCAAGAGCACGCGCCGTCCGCTGCGCAAGTTCCGCGACATCGCGATCTCGGTCGTCGCCGGCGGCGGCCTCGGCGCGATGGCCTACGCGATGATGGTGTCGCCGATGGACACGATCTCCAACGAGCTGCTGGTGCGGTCCTTGCCCGAGGCCTACGGCCGCAACGTGGTCAACGTGATCCTGGTCGACTTCCGCGGCTTCGATACCTTCGGCGAGATCACCGTATTCGGCACGGCCGCGCTGGTGGTCCACGCGATGCTGCGCTGGGCACGCCTGCAACCCGACGAAGTGATGCCGGGCCCGCCCGTGCAACTGCCGATCGCGGCCGACCTGACCCAGCTGCTGTTCCCGCTGGCGCTCACGGTGTCGATCTATCTGTTCCTGCGCGGCCACAACGCACCCGGCGGCGGCTTCATCGCCGGCCTCGTGTTCGCGGTGCCGGTGCTGGTGAAGTACGTGCTGCAGGGCGCGCGCGCGGTCGAGGCCACCTTCGGCTTCGACTATCTACGCGGCATCGGCGTCGGCCTGCTGCTGGCGGTGATCGGCGGCGTCGGCTCGTGGTGGTTCGACGTGCCGTTCCTGACCAGCGGTCATCTCGACGTGGAACTGCCGCTGATCGGCCTGCTGCCGCTGGCCAGCGCACTCGTGTTCGACACGGGCGTCTACGTGGTCGTCTTCGCCGGCACGCTGCTGATGCTCTCGACGATGGGTACGGTCAAACAACGCCAGGCTGCGGAGGAGGCGCCCTGATGGAACTCGCAATCGCTTCCGCCATCGGCGTGCTCGCCGCCTCGGGCATCTATCTGCTGCTGCGTGCGCGCACGTTCGATGTGATTCTCGGGCTGACGCTGCTCTCGTACGCGACCAACCTGCTGATCTTCTCCTCCGGCCGGCCGGTCGTCGGCAAGCCGCCGGTGCTCAAGGACGGCCTGGCCGAGACGCTGGCCAATTACACCGATCCGCTGCCACAGGCGCTGGTGCTGACCGCGATCGTCATCGCCTTCGCGATGACCGCGGTCACCGTCGTCATCGCGATGCGCGAACACTCGGATCTGCGCACCGACCACGTCGACGGCGAAGAACCGGACGACGACGACCGCGGAGGCTCGCGATGAACCACATCGCGATCGCCCCGATCCTGATCCCGCTGGTCACCGGCGCGATCCTGCTGCTGCTCGAGCGCACCCACCGCGCATCGGTGCTGCGCTGGTGGGCCTGGATCGGCATGGCGGCGTTGCTGGTCGCCAACATCACGCTGCTGCGTGCGGTACTCGACGGCGACGTGCTGGTGTATCTGGTCGGCGACTGGCCGGCACGACTGGGCATCGCACTCGTTGCCGACCGGCTGTCGGCGATGATGGTGCTGACCACGACGCTGCTGGCGATCCCCTGCCTGCTGTATGCGACGGCAGGCTGGGACAAGCGCGCCCTGCACTTCCATGCGCTGTTCCAGGTGCAGCTCGCCGGTCTCAACGGCGCGTTCCTGACCGGCGACGTGTTCAATCTGTTCGTGTTCTTCGAGGTGATGCTGATCGCCTCGTACGGCCTGCTGCTCAGCGGCGCGCGCGGTGCGCGCATCAAGGCCGGCATGCACTACGTCGTGTTCAACATTGCCGCGTCCACCGTATTCCTGCTCGCGCTCGGCCTGCTCTACGGCATGCTCGGGACGCTCAACATGGCCGAGATGGCGGTGCGCGTGGCGGCGCTCGGACCCGACCAGGCGCTGCTGGTCCGCGCCGGCGCCGGCCTGCTGCTGCTGGTGTTCTGCGCCAAGGCCGCACTGCTGCCGCTGTATCTGTGGCTGCCGGAAGCGTATGCGCGTGCACCGGCCGCGGTCGCCGCGTTGTTCACCATCATGACCAAGGTCGGTCTGTATTCGGTGCTGCGGATCTACACGCTGGTGTTCGGCAGCGAGGCCGGCCTGCTCGCCGATTTCGCCTGGCCGTGGCTGCTGCCGGCGGGTACGGCGACGATGGTGCTGGCCGCGCTCGGTGTGGTCGGTGCGCCGCGGCTGCGCATCGGTGTCGCGTATCTGGTGCTGCTGTCGGCGGGTACGCTGTTCGTCGCGTTCTCACTCGGCAACGCCGGTGCGATTTCTGCAGGCCTGTACTACCTGCCGCAGAGCGTGTTCGTCACCGCGGCGCTGTTCCTGCTCGCCGACATCATCCAGCGCCATCGCGGTGGTACCGGCGACTATCTGATGCCGATCGCCTCGATGCCCGGAAAGACCGTGCCGGCACTGCTGTTCCTCGTCGCCGCGGTGTCGGTGTCGGGTCTGCCGCCACTGTCAGGCTTCATCGGCAAGCTGCAGTTGCTCAACTCGGTGCCGGAAGACGTGATCAGCTGGGTCTGGGCCGCGATCCTCGGCAGCAGCCTGATGGCGGTGATCGGACTGTCGCGCAGTGGTACGCGCCTGTTCTGGCGCGTTGATCCCGTCGCCGAAGGTGTGGAAGCGCCGCCACTGCGCCGCAGTGAAATGGCCGCGACGATGCTGCTGCTCGGCTACGGCATCGTGATGACCGTGTTCGCCGGTCCGATCCTGCGCTACACCGAGGCGACCGCCGCGCAGCTGCTGGCACCGTCGGAGATGATCGAACGCGTCATCGGTGAGACACCCGTGCTCAGGGAGCCTTCGCGATGAGCCCACGCCAGCCGCTGATGCGACGCTTCCTGCCGTCGATTCCGCAGAGCCTGACGGTCTTCGTCTTCTGGCTGTTGATGGCCGAGGACTACAGCACCGGCAACATCGTCATGGCGCTGATCCTGGCCTGGCTGATGCCGCAGCTCGCCGCGCGCCTGGAACGCGAGTTCGCCCAGCTCGGTCGCCTGCGCGGCATCTGGACGCTGATCGGCCGGCTGCTGTGGGACATCCTGATCGCCAACCTCACGGTGGCGAAACAGGTGCTGGGCTCGAACCACAGGCTGCGCTCCCAGTTCGTCTGGGTGCCGCTGGACCTGACCAACATCCACGGCATCTCGGCGCTGACCAGCGTGATCACGCTGACCCCGGGCACGGTTTCGGCCGAGCTGTCGGAAGACCGCAAGCATCTGCTCGTCCATTGCCTCAACACGGACGATCCGCAGGCGCTGATCGACGAGATCAAGACCCGTTACGAGGCACCGTTGCGCGAGGTATTCCCATGATCCAGATCGCCATCATCGCCGGCATGCACCTGGTGGGCATTGCGATGCTGCTGTCGCTGTGGCGACTGCTGCGTGGTCCGACCGCGCCGGACCGCATCCTCGCCCTCGATACGCTGTACGTCAGTTCGATCGCCCAGCTGATCCTGTTCGGCATGCTGATGAACACCGAGATCTATTTCGAGGCCGCGCTCGTCATCGCGATGCTCGGTTTCGTCGGCACCGTGGTGCTGAGCAAGTACGTCATCCGCCGGGACATCGTCGAATGAGTACCGTCTTCGAACTCGTCGTCATCTTCCTGCTGGTCGTGGGCTGCTTCTTCACCCTGCTCGGCTCGGTGGCGCTGTTGAAATTGCGCGACTTCTTCCAGCGCATCCACGGCCCGGCGAAAGCCAGCACGCTGGGCGTGGGCTGCATCCTGTTCGCATCGATCATCTACCACTGGGTCAACGGCAGCGGCGTGCATCCGCGCGAGATCCTGATCACCGTGTTCCTGTTCCTGACCGCACCGATCAGCGCGCACCTGATGTCGCGCGCGGCGTTGTCACTGATGGACGACCGCCCGCCGGATCCCGATCGGACGCCGGATGCGACGCAGCGCGTCTTCGATCCCGAAGACCCCGCACCGCCCGAGCGCGAATGAGAGCAGGGCCGCAATGCGGCCCTGTTTCGTTCCCGGTGGTGTGGAACAGGATCAGCCGCAGCGTTCGACGTAGTCGACCTGCGGCGGCACACCGATCCGCCAGCCGGTGACCTTGCCGGTCGCATCCGTCTCGAACACCAGTGCCGACTGCCCACCGTCCGCATCGGCGACGCGCAACGTGTGCGCGCCTTCGACGTACTTGTGCGGCGACGCCTCGACGCGACCGGTATAGAGCTGTTCGATCTCCGCGCGTGCCATGCCGACCTTGCCGCCGCCGGGCGCGGTATAGCCGTCGTTGCCGACGTCGATACGCGAGAACCTGTCGCCTTCGATCATGAAGCCGATGCCGTAGTCGGTCATGCCCGTCTGCGGCGGCGTCAGGTAGTAGCAGCCGCCCGGCTCCGACGGCTCGGCATCGCCGAGATCGTTGCCCCAGGCCATGCGCACCTGCTCGGCATCGCTGCCGAAGGCGGCCGGACCGAAGCCCTGGAAGGTCACCACGCCGTCGACGACCTGCGGCACGTTGGTGCCCATCGCATTGGCTGGCGGCACGTGCGCATCGGGCTGGTCGCCCGGCGGCGCAGGCTCGGCAGGCGTGGCCGGTGCGGATACAGCGGGAACCGGTTCCGCCGGCGGCGCTTCGCGCTGGCAGGCGGCGAGCGACAGGGCGAGCACGGCAATGGCCGGCAGGACACGTTGGATCGACATGCGACGACTCCTCGGATGGATGCGCAGCGAGACTAGCGCGTGCGCGTGAACAGCACGTGGCCCACGGTCCGGCACGCGCCGGCGCACACCGATGTGATCGCCATCATCTGCGTTGTCATGGACATTTCATCACCGCTTCCCATGCTGCACCCCTGCCGCAGGAAGTACCGCGCCGTGCCCGCCCGCAAGACCGAACTCGCCCGCGCCGCGCTCGCCACACATGGCGCCCCATTGGACCTGCGGCAACGTCGCGCGCTGATCCTGTGCGACGGCCGGCGCAGCACGCCCGAGCTCGTCGGTCTGCTGGGTGCGGACACGCTAGTCCTGCTGCAGCACTTGCAGACGGCGGGCTATCTCGAAGATGTGGAAATGCCGGCTCCGTCACCGGCACCTCCGGTCATCACGCGCACGGCGCCCGTCCCCGAACCGGCGCCGATGCAGATCGCGACAACCCGTCGCCGTTCGCTGAGTGCGGCGCGCATCTACGTGCAGGGCATGCTGGAACTGCAGCGCGCGCCGGCCGCTGCGGAATTGCGTGCGCGACTCGTGGGCGCCACCGGGGAGACCGCGACGGTGGCTGCGATCCTCGCTGCGATTTCCAGCCTGCCCGCCTTCACCAAGGCAGGCTACGCATCGCGCGTGCGCGAACGTGTCGCCGAGGTCATGCCCGAATCCCATCTGCACGCGCTGGCCTCGCTGACGCTCGACGGTGACATCGACGCGGTGGCCTGACGTGTCGTGCAGCGCGAATGCATGCGCGTCCGAGCCCCGAATTCCAGCGCCATCGCATGTCTCCCGGTAGTCGTCGCGCATTTCCTCCACCTCACGCAGCGGTTAACCTGCAGATGTCGTCCGGGGAAGGACGACCTTCTATCCAAGGGGAAAACGGTTGATGGACACTTCGGACAACGCCGTGCGGGCGATCATGGGCCCGCTGACGAACGGCAAACTGTGGATGAAACTGCTGGGCGTGATGATGATGATCTCGGGCGCCCTGCAGGTGCTGAGCATCGTCGGCATCCTGTGGGCGTGGGTGCCGATCTGGCTGGGCGTGCTGCTGTTCCAGGCTGCAGGCGCCGCGGAGGAAGCCTCGGCCACCGGGCGTCTCGATGCGGCAGTCCGCGCGACCGACAAGCTGCGCCTGTTCTTCATGATCCAGGGCATCCTGCTGCTGATCGCGCTCGTGCTCATGGGCGCGTTCTTCGTGTTCGGCGGTGCGGCGATGCTGGCTGCCATGGCGGGCGCGGCGAACTACTGATCATTCGGCTGCGGCAGACCGCACGAGGCGCCGCGCATCGTCGGCGCCTCGTGCCCATCATCGCGACACGACCGTCTTCACCGGCGCAGCCTGGCCTGTCCGAACGACGATCGCTGATCCCATTCGGGATCACGCGGGTGATTCGGAATCACTGATGATTCCAGAGCATCGCGCGCCCCCGAAAAGGGCTGCAAGCACGAGCGCCCCCCCGCAGGGGAACCGCCGAGGCGCCTTGCTCAGCCGCGCGGCGGCACGAAGTTGCGTTGCAGGCCGGCCCAGCAGTCCTGGTAATCGCCCTGGCGATGCACGGCATCGAGCGCCTGGCGCGTCGGCCGGATCACCGCGCGCGTTTCGAACATGAAAGCCATCGTGCCGCTGATGACATCGGGCCTGGACAGATCGGCGGCGCTGGCCTTCTCGAACGTGGCCGCGTCCGGGCCGTGCCCGCTCATGCAGTTGTGCAGCGAACACGCACCGGGTGAAAAACCGTCGGCCTTGGCGTCGTACTGGCCGTGCACCAGCCCCATGAACTCGCTGGCGACGTTGCGGTGGAACCACGGTGGGCGGAACGTGTCCTGCGCCACCAGCCAGCGCGGCGGGAAGATCGCGAAATCCATGTTCGCCGTGCCCGGCGTGTCGCTCGGCGAGGTGAGCACGGTGAAAATGCTGGGATCGGGATGGTCGAAGCTGATCGACCCGATCGCATTGAAGCGGCGCAGGTCGTACTTGTACGGCGCGTAATTGCCGTGCCAGCCGACGACATCGAGCGGTGAGTGGTCGATCGGCGCCTGCCACAGATGACCCTGGAACTTCGCGATCAGGGTGAAGTCGCCCTCGATGTCCTCGTACGCCGCGACGGGCGCGAGGAAATCACGCGGATTGGCCAGGCCGTTCGCACCGATCGGTCCGAGATCCGGCAGGCGCAGCGCGTGGCCCTGGTTCTCGCAGACGTAGCCGCGGCTTGCGCCGTCCGGAAGTTCGACGCGGAAACGCACACCGCGCGGAATCACTGCGATCTCCTGCGGCTCGACCTCGAGTACGCCGAATTCCGTCGCCAGCACCAGTCGTCCCTGCTGCGGCACGATCAGCAGTTCGCCATCGGCACTGTAGAAGAAGCGCTCAACCATCGACGTATTCGCGGCATAGACGTGGATGCCCACGCCCTCGTGCGCGCCCGGACCGCCGGTACCGGCCATCGAGAACAGGCCGTCGACGAAATCGACCGGCGTGTCGGGAACCGGCAACGGACTCCAGCGCATCTGGTCCGGCGGCACCGGACCGCGATCGAAGCCGTCGTGGAAGCGCGGCTGCTGGAACGGCACGAACGTGCCGTGCATCGCCGCGGGGCGGATGCGGTACAGCCAGCTGCGCCGGTTCTCGCCACGCGGCGCGGTGAACGCCGTGCCCGACAGCTGTTCGGCGTACAGACCGTGCGCCACGCGCTGCGGCGAATTGCGGCCGACCGGCAAGGTACCGGCTTCCGCCTCGGTCGCGAACTCGTTGCCGAAGCCGGACATGTAGCCGCGCGCAGTGCGCATCTGTGCATTGCCCAGCGGCAGCGCCGTCACCGTGTCGTCCGTCGATGCGTTCATGGCTTCACCCGAAAAATGTTCCGTCGCCCACCACGTACCTGCGGGCGGACGACTGCCGTGCAGAGCGCGCACCCGCCCCACGTCGGTCGACGCGGATCGGGTGCGCGTGCGTGTCTCAGAGCACGCCGCGCTTCATCTGGTCGCGCTCGATGCTCTCGAACAGCGCCTGGAAGTTGCCTTCGCCGAAGCCTTCGTTGCCCTTGCGCTGGATGATCTCGAAGAAGATCGGACCGAACGCGTTCTGGGTGAAGATCTGCAGCAGCTTGCGCTGCTTGGTCTCGGGATCGGCATCGATCAGGATCTTGTTGCGGCGCAGGCGGTCGACATCCTCGTTGTGCTCGGGGATGCGCATGTCGATGACGTCGAAATACGTGTCCGGCGTGTCGAGGAAGGCAATGCCCTTCTCGCGCATCTGCTCGATCGACGCATAGATGTCGTCGGTGAAGCAGGCGATGTGCTGGATGCCCTCGCCCTTGTACGCGTCGAGGTACTCGTTGATCTGCGACTTCGGATCATTCGACTCGTTGAGCGGAATGCGCACGATGCCGTCCGGCGCGGTCATCGCCTTCGACTTCAGGCCGGTCTTGGCACCCTTGATGTCGAAGTAGCGGATCTCACGGAAGTTGAACAGCTTCTCGTAGTAGTCCGACCACTTCTGCATGTTGCCGAAGTAGAGGTTGTGCGTGAGATGGTCGATGAAGGTCAGGCCGAACCCGGTCGGGTTCTGGTCCACGCCGTCGATCGCGACGTAATCGTCGCCGTAGATCGAGCCGGACGCGCCGTAGCGGTCGACCAGATACAGCATGCAGTCGCCGATGCCCTTGACCACTGGCGCGTCGACGGCCTTGGACGATTCACCCGCACCGATCGCCTCGCCACCGTTGCCGAGCACGCGCTCATACACGCTCGCCGCCGGCTGCTTGAAGCGGATCGCAAATCCGCAGGCCGACGGGCCATGCGCCTTTGCAAACCCGGCCGCGAAGGAATCCGGATCTTCGTTGAGCAGGAAGTTCACCCCACCCTGCCGGTACACGGTGATCGCCCGCGACTTGTGCCTGAGCACCGCGGTGAAGCCCATGTTGCGGAAATAGGCATGCATGAAATCCGCCTGGCCTGCCGGGGCGGCGAACTCGACGAACTCGAAGCCGTCGATGCCCATCGGGTTTTCGAACGTGGTGACGTCCATGCCGAGGTTGGGGGCGGTGTGTGCGCTCATGGTGGATACTCCATCGCGATGGGGCCGGCCGGAGCGGCACGGCGTCAGTCACCCTTTATAGTTACGAATGCAACCTAATTGCAAGGCGCATCGCACCATGACCCGACCTGCAGCACCCGTTTCGCAGACGCCCCCCGCCTCCGACCACGACGGCCACGGGCACCGCAGCCTCGATCTCGAGCAGTTCCTGCCGTATCGCCTCAGCGTGCTGACCAACCGCATCAGCCGCGGTCTGGCCGACATCTACAGCGAGCGCTTCGGGATCAGCGTGACGGAGTGGCGGGTGATCGCGGTGCTGGGCCGGTATCCGGAACTGTCGGCGAACGGTGTGGCCGAGCGCACGGCGATGGACAAGGTGGCGGTGAGCCGCGCGGTCGCGCGCCTGCTCGAGCGCGGCTTCATCGAGCGCGAGATGCACGACAGCGACCGCCGCCGCTCGGTGCTGGAGCTCAGCGAAGCCGGCTACGCGGTCTACGACGTGGTCGTGCCGCTGGCGCTGGACTACGAGCGCGAAGCCTACGCCGCGCTGGACGAGGACGAGCGTGCCGCACTCGACGGCCTGTTGACCAAACTGACGAAAAAGTACGTCGTCTAGAACCGTCCAAAATCCTGCTGCGCTTGCCGGCTGACGCGCGTGGGGTGCTCGGAATGCGCACGTACCACGCGTACGCTGCGCTTCCTGCGCTCCGCCACGCGTCATCCGGCGGCGCTCGCGACGGACCTTGAACAGGCCCCGCTTCGAGGGCGGTCGGCTCAGCCGGCCGCCATCTCCTTCGCGCCACGCTCCAGGCCGTGGCCGCCCGGGCCGCGTTCCACCTGCCAGAGGCGCCACGAGAAGAACAGCCCCAGCGCCGCGAGCGCGCTGTAGAACCACATGCCCGGCGCGTAGCCACTGGTGTTCTCCGGACCCGCGGCATTGATCTGGTTCATCGTGGTCACCGCCAGCGGCACCAGAAACACGCCGATCTGCTGACACAACGTCATCATCGAATAGGCCGCGCCGAGCCGGTTCTCGCGCACGATGTAGGCGACCGACGGCCACATCACCGCCGGAATCAGCGAGAACACGCCGCCGAGCAGCAGCATCACCACCAGCAGCGTCACCGGCACCTGCGCGCTGCCGATGAAGGGCAGCCAGACGCCGACTTCGGGACCGGGTGGCAGATACGTCACCGCAAGGAACAGCGGCAGCATCACCAGCGAACCGACCGCCATGAACACCGAGCGGTGACCGACGCGGTCGACCCACAGGCCGAACAGCGGCGTCACGATGATCGCCGCCAGCGGCAGGAAGCTGCTCAGCATGCCGGCAGTGCTGCGGTCCAGACCATGCGCCTGCTGGAAGTAATCGATCGCGAACGCACGGAACGGGAACACCGTCGCGTAGAACACCACGCACAGGCCGACGATGTACCAGAACGACGGGCTGAAGGCGTACATCTGCTTGAGGTCGAGCTTGTCGGTCTCCGGCGGCGCGCCAAGATCGACGCGGCCTTCGGCGCGCTTCTCGCTGACCCAGTACAGCATCGCCGCGGTCACGCCGACGGCCGCCACGCCCGTGGCCAGCCACAGCGGGTCCTGCCAGTTCTCGTACAGCGGGGCGGCGAACGAGGTCGACCAGTCGGTCGAGGCAGAGCCCAGACGCGCGATCGACAGATTGATGCCGAACGCGAAACTCAGCTCGCGGCCCTTGAACCACTTCGCCAGCACCGCAGTCGCCGCGACGATCAGTGGTTCCGCGCCCAGGCCCAGCAGGAAGCGGCCGGCGAGCATCACCTCGAACTGCGCGGTCGATGCGGTCACCGCCGCGGCGATCAGACAGATCGTCGAGAACACGACGATCGCGAGCTTGGTGCCCCAGCGATCGATGACGTAGCCGCCGAACAGCAGCACCAGCACCGCAGCCAGGCTGTAGATGTTGTACAGCCAGCCGGTCTGGACGTAGCTGAAACCTTCCTGCTCGCGCAGCAGGTCGATGATCGGACCGAGCGCATCGTAGACGTAATAGTTGCCGAACATCGCCAGGCTGACGAACACCAGGGCGAGCCAGCGCTGCGTCGGCGTCGGGCGCGGCAGCGCGGTGTCCGGTCCGGTCATGTGTGTCTCGGCATCTGCGAAGGTTGGTGCAGGACTGTACACGCCCCGCGGGCTGTTCCGGAAACGTGAAACGGCGGCACAGGGCCGCCGTTTCGCTTGAAGCCGACCTGCGCGAAGCACGCGGGCGACTCCTATGTGGATCCCCGCTTTCGCGGGGATGATGCAACGGCAGCTGCGCGAAGCGCGCAGGCCGTTGCGTCACTTCACGCCATGCATCAGGCGGTTGACCAGCGGTGCGATCACGAACAGCAGCAAGCCTGCACCGGCCAGCGCCCAGAAGCCGAACGTGTAGCCGGCCTGCGCAGACGCGGCAGTCATGCCGCTCTCGCCACTGACCTGGCCGGCGAAGATGCCCGCGAGGTTGTTGCCGATCGCGATAGACAGGAACCAGCACCCCATCGCCATGCCGGCCACGCGCGAGGGCGCCAGCTTGGTCGTCATCGAAAGGCCGATCGGCGACAGGCACAGCTCGCCGATCGACTGGATCACGTACACCGCGAACAGCGTCCAGAACGGGATCTTGCCGCTACCGTCGACCATGCTGTTGAGCGCGATCATCAGCAGCAGGAACGCCAGGCCGTTGAAGATCAGACCCAGGCCGAACTTGCGCGGGATCGACGGATTGGCCTTGCCCATCTTGACCCACATCCACGCCATGATCGGCGCGAAGGTGATGATGGCGATCGAGTTCACCGATTGGAACCACTCCAGCGGGAAGGTCCAACTGCCGAACTCGCGGTTGACGATGCGGTCGGCGAGGAAGGTAAACGAGCTGCCGGCCTGTTCGAAGAACATCCAGAACAGCACGTTGAACACGAAGATGATCAGCATCGCGATCACCTTGTCGCGCGCGATCTTGCCTTCGCGGATGCCCTCGACCAGCAGCATCACCGCCGGCACCACGAACAGCGCCATCAGGATGGCCTGCAGCGCGCTCGCGTCGATTGTCAACAGGAAATAGAACAGCGGAATGCCGATGGCGGCGCCGAGCACCGCGACCAGGCCCACGCGCGCCAGACCTTCCTGGCCCGGATCCGGCAGGCCGATACCCTTGAGCTGGCTGCGGCCGACCCAGAACCACACCAGACTGATCACCATGCCGATACCGGCGGCGATGAACACCCACTGGTAATGGGGGTCGGTGTCAGTGCCGAACACCTTGCGCGCCAGCCAGCCGGTGACCACCGGGGCGATCATCGCGCCGATGTTGATGCCCATGTAGAAGATGGTGAAACCGGCATCGCGGCGGGCGTCGCCCTGCATGTACAGCCTGCCGACCATGGTCGAGATGATCGGCTTGAACAGTCCGTTGCCGACGATGATCGTCGCCAGACCCAGCTTGAACAGCGGTTCGCTCGGCGAAGCCAGCATGAACAGGCCCAACGCCATGAACATCGCGCCGAGCAGGATAGAACGCTGGAAGCCGATCAGGCGGTCGGCGACGTAGCCACCGAAGATCGCACCGGCGTATACCAGCGCAAGGTACGCGCCGTACATCTCGCTCGCCGGTCGCTCGCCCGCCGCGTCGCCACCGTGGAACTGCGCCACGATGTAGAGGACCATCGCCCAACGGATGCCGTAGAACGCGAAGCGCTCCCAGAACTCCGACATGAAGAGCATCCACAGCGGCTTGGGATGGCCGAGGACCTGGGAAAATTCGGGTGGTGCGGGCGGCTGCGGCGGGATGGCCGCGACCTTGGGCTCGACGACGTCGGCACTCATGGAGAACCCCTTGAAGTACGGGACTGGAGAGACAGGCCGGAGCCCGAAGTGCGGCGAGGATCACCGACGCCGGCCGCAGCCGTCAATGCGGGACCAGGCCGGGATACGTGTCCTCGGACACTGAACAGGCGGTCGCCGCGCATGGCCGCGACCGCCTGCGGACCGGCGATCAGGCCGGGTAGGTGTAGCTCGCACCGACGCCCAGCGGAATGCCCAGGCCCCAGAACGCGAGCAGGAACAGCGTCCACAGAATCGACAGGGCGATCGAGTACGGGATCATGATCGACACCAGCGTGCCGATGCCGGCCGCGGTCACGTAGCGCTGGCAGAACACGACGATCAGCGGGAAATACGGCATCAGCGGCGTCAGGATCGTGGTCATCGAATCACCGACGCGGTAGGCCGCCTGGGTGAGGTCGGGCGACACGCCGAGCTGCATCATCAGCGGCACCATGATCGGCGCGAGCAGTGCCCACTTCGCCGAGGCCGAGCCGATGAACAGGTTGACGATGCCGGTCATCAGGATCAGGCCGATGATCGTCAGCCACATCGGCAGACCGAGGCCCTTGAGGAAATCGGCGCCTTCGACCGCCATCAGCGTGCCGAGACCCGAGCCGTTGAAGCCGGCCAGGAACTGCGCGATGAAGAACGCGATGACGATGTAGTAGCCCATGCCGCTCATCGACTTCGTCATCGCCGCGATGATGTCGCGATGCGTTTTCACCGTGCCGGCGATGTAGCCGTAGACCACGCCCGGCAGCAGGAACAGCACGAAGATCAGCGCGACGATCGACTGCATCACCGGCGCGGCGGCGACCAGCAGCGGATGGCTGCCATCGGGCACGGCCTCGGCAGGCGCGCGCCACGGCGAGGCTTCGGGCATCAGCGTCAGCGCGAACAGCGCGGCGGCGACCAGCATCGCGACGACGGCCCACAGCAGGCCGCGTTTCTCGGCGGCGCTGAGTTCATCCATCTTCGGCAGGTTCGCCGGATCGCCATCGACGACCGTGCGCTTGAGGCGCGGTTCGACGATACGGTCGGTGACGAACCAGCCGATCGCGATGATCAGCACGCTCGACGCCGTGGTGAATATCCAGTTGTTGAGCGGATTGACGATCAGCGCCGGGTCGAGGATGCGGCCCGCTTCCTGGGTGAAGCCGGCAAGCAGCGGATCCAGCGACGAAGGCACCAGCAGCGTCGCGGAGAAGCCACCCGACACACCGCAGAACGCCGCCGCGATACCCGCCAGCGGATGCCGGCCGGCGGCGTAGAAGATCACGCCACCGAGCGGAATCACCAGCACGTAGCCGGCATCGACCGCCACATGGCTCAGCACCGCGACCGCGACCAGCGCCGGGGTCAGCAGTTGCTTCGGCGTCACCGACAGCACGCGGCGCAGCGCGGCGTTGATGAAGCCGGTGTGCTCGGCGACGCCGAGACCGAGCATCGCCACCAGCACCACACCCAGCGGCGCGAAGCCGAGGAACACGCGGACCATGTTCGCCATGAAGGCGGTCAGTGATTCGCCCGAGAGCTGGTTGACCACCTGGATCGGCGTGCCGGTGCGCGGATCGATCGCCTGGAAGTCGATGCCGGACAAGGCCCACGACAGCGCCCACACCGCCAGCATCAACAACAGGAACAGCATCGCCGGATCCGGCAGCTTGTTGCCCACGCGTTCGACCGTATCGAGGAACCGGGCGATGGCGCCGCGTGGCGCCGCGGTGTCCGGAGAAGGCTGGCTCATGCGGTGTCGTCCCCTGTTTCGTCAGCCCCGCATCCTAGCAGCCGGGCAGCGCGCGGGGCCCGGCGCGCTGCCGCAAAACGAAAAACCCCGGCACCTGGCCGGGGCTCTCCGTCGAAGCTGAAAGCGCGATCAGGGCGTGTAGCTGGCCCGCACCGTCAGGCGCCCGAACGCGCGTTCGCCGACGACGCGGACGTACCAGGTCCCCGCCTGCGGCGTCGTGAGCGTCACGGTCTCGTTGTTGCCCGGACGCTGCGAACGCAGCTGCCAGGCATCGACCGTCGGCATCACGTCGTGACTCGCATACAGCGACACGTCACCGGTGCCGCCGGCGGTGAGGATGCGCAGGTTGCGCGCACCCGCCGGCACGTCGATGCGGAACAGGCGCGACTCGCCCGCTGCGCCTTCGATGCCACCCACCTGCACGCCATTGACCAGCGGCTGCGCGGCGGTCGCCGGATCCTCGACGATGGACACCGACGCGACGGCGCTGTTGTCGGTCTCGTCCGGGTCCTGCGTCTGCGAGGTCGCGGCGACGGTCAGCGTCACGGTCTCGTCGATCAGCGCATCGGCTGCGACCGCCGACAGTGCGAACACCGCCGGCGCTGCATCCGCCAGCGTCTCGCTGCTGCACGACAGCGTGGTCTTGCCGTCGGCCACGGCCGGCGCATCGCAGCTCCAGTCGGCCGGCGGCGTGACCAGCAGGTCGTCGAGTTCCGCGTCCAGCACCACGCCGAAACCCGGGAACTGCGCAGCATCGGGACCGGCGTTGACCAGCGTTGCGGTGAACGCGAGCGTATCGCCGGCGAACACTTCGTCGTTCGCCGCCGCGACCGTGATGCCCAGATCGGCAACCGTCGCCGGCTGCAGACGCACCAGCAGCACCGTCGGATCGTGATCGGACAGACGCGTCGGCGTGTTCGCATCGTTGCGCGCGACTTCGGGGAAATCGGCATTGATGCGCGCGTGGCTGATATCGAGACCGACGACCAGCGGCGAATCCACCAGCGCCTGGTTCACCAGCACATGGTCGAGCGACTGCGCCTGGTAATCGAACACGAAGGAGTAGCGTTCTTCGTTGGCCGCTTCCAGGGTCATGTTGAGCAGCGAGGGGGCGATCAGCACGGCGCCGTCGTTGTCGACCGCGGTCTCGCCATCGGGCGACGGCAGGCCGGTGACCGTCCCCATCGCGTCGACATAACCGTCGTTGAACTCGAACGCGTTGAAGTCACCGAGCACCACGATCTGGCGCATTGCGTCGTCCTTCTGCATGCCATCGATCAGCGTGGCCAGGAACTCGGCCTGCTTCTGGCGCTTGTCGCGCACGCGCTGGCCGCCGGTGGCCCAGCCATTGGTGCCGGCCGTGTCGGCCTCGATGCCGCTCAGCGAACGCTGGTGCACGACGATCGCGGTGAACGGATAGCTGCGGCCATCGGCGAAGTGCGCGACGGCCTCGAGCACCAGCGGCGGACGGTCGTTGAGCACACTGGTCGAACCGTTCGGATTGACCAGCACTTCATCGCGGCCTTCCTGCACCACCGTGCCCACCTCGATGCGGGCAACGCTGCCGACCGATCCGGTCTTGACCAGGAACCCGACATCGATGCCGCCGACATCGAAGCCTTCCTGCAGATACGCGACGTAGCCCGGATCCGGCTGGTTGGCGGCGATCGCATCGGCATTGATGCGCTCGGCGAGCGTGGTCAGCACCGACAGGTTCTCGACCTCGGTGACACCGACGACGTCCGGGGCGTGCAGATACGCGCGGATGCCGATCGAGGCCTTGGACAGGCGACGCTCCAGCGCTTCGGCGGTCAGCGTCGGACCACTGTTGCCCGGGTCGTTCACCGTGTCGAAGAAGCGCTGCAGGTTGTAGGTCGCGAAGGTCACATGGTCGGGGCCGGGCAGCATCGACGGACGCGGTTCGCCGGCGCCCGTGCAGTCAGTGGTGAGCGCGGCTTCCGGATAGATCGTGTAGCGGCGGAAGGTGTAGTCGAGCGGACCGGTCAGCGAGCCGTCGATGACGCGGCAGCCGGCCGCGAGGTCCGCAGTCGGTGCACCGATGGTGTTGCTGTTGACCGCGATCAGCTCGGGATTGAAATCCCAGCGCGGGATGTTCGGCGCACTGCTGCCCAGCGGATCGGGATCCGGGATCTGGATCCCCGGCTCCCGGAACGGACGCGCTGTGCCGGTGACGACGACGGCGAAGCGGCCATTGCTGCTGCCGGTCGCCTGGGCTTCGTTGGTGTTGCCGCCGGTCGGGGCGACGACGGTGAAGCTCGGCGCGGTGACGCGCATGCCTTCGAGGTGCTCGAGCTGGCCGAGGCCACCCGTCGCATTCGGCAGATCGTGGGTCAGCACGATCGCCGCAGGCAGCGCGTGACCTTCCGACAGCTTGACCACCGAGGCATTGGTGATCTGGGTCAGCGGCAGTTGCAGCGGATCGGCGGCCGGTACGTACTCGGTCACCATGCCCTGCACCAGCACCTGGTTGCCCACCACGACATCGGCCGACGGCGCACTGCTGGTGAATACGAACAGGCCTTCCGATGTCGCCGGATCACCGTCGTCCTCGCCGTCGGGTGTCTGGATGAAGAAGCCGTTGTTCTTGCGACCGGTGACGATGCCCGTGGTCGCGACCGGCTGGCCTTCGACCGGCGAGCGCTCACCGCTGCCCTGGATCGCGTGGATCGGCAGCGTGGTCACGTCGTCGTTGATGATCGTGACGACGGCCTGGCCCTTCGCCACTTCCGCGCCCGATACCTCGCTGAGGTTGATGTAGAAGATCTCATCCGGCTCGACGGTCTCGTCGCCGACGACTTCGACGCTCAGGGTCAACTCGCGCTCACCCTCGGCGAACGTGAGCGTGTTCGAACGGGCGATGTAGTCGTTGTCGGCGACGGTCGCGGTGCCATCGGCGGTCGCGTAGGTGAAGCTGACGCCTTCGGGGCCAGCGGGCTGGTTCAGCGAGACGGTCACGAAGAACGGCGTGGTGCCGCTGTCGCCTTCGGCGCCGCTGGTGTCGGTGATGCTCAGATAGAGCGTGCCGCCACCGCTGCAGATGTTCGGAATGCTGGCGGTGTTGCGCGGCGCAGGTGCGCCGGTCGCGAAATCGGCGGCATTGTCCCGGGTATTGGCGCAGCCGTTGTCGCCACGCTGTGCGGACAGTGCGGCGGACAACGCCGGCGTCGGCGCTGCGCCCCAGAAGAAATTGGCGCCGCCGAACCCGACGAAATCGAGGATGCGTGCGGTCTGCGCGGCGTCACAGGGCAGGCTGCCCCCGTTGCAGCCCAGGCCCGCCGTGCCTTCGACCAGCGCCACCTTGCCCGCAGCGGCGGCCATGTTGATCGTGCCGGTCACATCCACCGCGGGCAACGCGATGCCGTTGGCGCCGCCCGCCATGCCGACCAGAAAATAACTGCCCGGCGCGATCTCGACGTCCGGCAGTACCACCATCTGGTTCGCGCCGTTGCCGATCGCCCCGGTGCCCGTGGCACTGCCGTACTGGATCGACTTGCCGGACAGCGAGATGGGCAGGTCGCCAGTATTGAACAGTTCGACGAAGTCCGCGTTGTAGGTCGCGCCGCTGTTGCCGCCACCGCCATAGACCTGGCTGACGACGACCTCGCCATGCGCGGCGCCCGCGCCGCAACACAGCAACAGGGCCGACAGCAGCCGGCTGGTTGTTCGAGTCATGCGTGAATCCCCTGGAGTCCCCGGGCGACAGCGCCCCGCGCCCGATTGTGCCGGGGTTGGATGGCGATTGCATGACGCGATACGGCACTTCCGGCCCTGCAGCGTCAGCGCGCCCGAGGCCAGGGGGGCCTGCGGTACCCTGCGCCGATGACGATCGACCGCAACCAGCGCCCTCTCGAAGACGGCATCCATCGCGACCTGTCGGGCCGCATCACCTACGGCGGCTACCTGCGCCTGGACCTGCTGCTGGCCGCGCAACAGCCGCTGTCGCGGCCGCCCCATCACGACGAGATGCTGTTCGTCGTCCAGCACCAGGTCTCCGAGCTGTGGCTCAAGCTGCTGATCCACGAGCTGTCGGCGGCGATCGGCCACCTGCGGCGCGACGAGGTCTGGCGCTGCCGCAAGGTGCTGGCGCGCTGCAAGCAGGTGCTGCGGCAGCTGACCGAGCAATGGTCGGTGCTGGAGACGATGACGCCGGCCGAGTACATGGAATTCCGCGACGTACTGGGGCCGTCGTCCGGCTTCCAGTCGCTGCAGTACCGCACCGTCGAGTTCCTGCTCGGCAACAAGAACGCGGCGATGCTCGACGTGTTCGCCCATGATCCCGACGGCCAGACCGGCCTGCGCGCCGCGCTCGATGCGCCGGGCCTGTACGACGAATTCCTGCGTTACCTCGCCCGCTGGGGGCATCCGGTCGACGCGCGCCATCTGGAACGCGACTGGCGACTGCCGCACGTCTCCGACGACGGCCTGGTGCCGGTGTTCGAGTCGATCTACGAGGACACCGAGCGCTACTGGCGCGAGTACTCGCTGTGCGAAGACCTCGTCGATCTGGAGTCGCAGTTCCAGCTGTGGCGCTTCCGCCACATGCGCACCGTCATGCGCATCATCGGCTTCAAGCGCGGCACCGGCGGCTCCAGCGGCGTGGGCTTCCTCAAGCAGGCGCTGGAGCTGACCTTCTTCCCGGAACTGTTCGAGGTGCGCACGCACGTCGGACCGGGGCGCGGCAGCGACGCCTGATCGCCGCGGCAGAAGCGGTGACCGCTACACCACGCGCAGCTACGTGCACGTCGACGGACGGGTGCTCATGGGCGACCTGGCGCTGTCGCCTCCCGGCGTGATGGCCAAGCTGCCGCGCGCGAATGCGCGCAAAGCACAGAACCTGCTGTTCGCCGAACTGCGACAGCCGCCGCAGGCCTGATCACATGGCAGGCCTGGCTGGCGATACGATTCTCCGCAGTATCCCGACTGGAGGATCGCAGATGCCGCACCACAGCCGCCTGTCCACGTTCGTGCTCGACTGCGAAGTCGACGACCTCGCGCCCCACGTCGATTTCTGGCGCCAGGCGCTCGGCAAACCGGTCAAACCGCTGCCGCCGGAAGACGATGATGGCCGCTACGCGCTGTTCGACACTGCCGACGACGAACCCATCCTGATGCTGCAGAAGGTCGACCACGCCTCACGCATCCATCTCGACATCGAGACCGACGACATCGAAGCCGAGGTTGCGCGCCTTGAAGGGCTGGGCGCCGTGCGTGTGGCGCAGGTGCACAACTGGTGGGTCATGCAGGCGCCGAGCGGGCACCGGTTCTGCGTCGTCAAGCCGCAGCGCACACCGATGGGGCCGCACCTCAACACCTGGGACTGAGAGGCTGGGCGCGGCTTCAGCGCGCGCGCGTCTGCCGGTCGAGCCAGATACCCAGACCCTGCGCATTGATTTCGATGTCGCCGCCCAGCACGTCCTGCACCCGCGCCCCCGCGTCCGCGATGCCGTGCGCGACGGCGCGCTGCGTGTAGAGCGCCGTCAGTCCCTCGACGATGCGCGCATGGCGGTCGTCGTGGCCGTGGGCCGCCTGCGTGATCGCGACCATCGCATCGATCTGCGCATGCAGATCGGCCGCGAGCCGCGCGCACTCGGTGACTTCGCCGTAGTGCGCGATGCGGATCGAGACCGGCGACTTCGCCAGCAGCTTGTCCACCGAGGCGTGCATCTGATCGGGATCGAACTGCACCGGCGAAGTCGTCGGCGCGATGAAGGCACCGTGCGCGGTATCGAGTTCGCGGTACGACAGGCCGAAGGTATCGCCGGCGAACCAACTGCGCGTCGCCGCGTCCCAGACGCTGTAGTGGTGCAGCGCGTGGCCAGGCGTATCGACACACAGCAGCGGGCGACCGGCGAGTTCGACGACGTGACCGTCGTCAGCGATCACGACGCGATCCTCCGGCACCGGCAGCATGCCCGCGTGGTCGCGCGCGAACATGGCCTCGCCGTAGACCAGCTTCGCGCCGGCGATCAACTTCGTCGGATCGATCATGTGCGGCGCGCCGCGCGGATGCACGACGAGTTTCGCGTTCGGCAACGCACGGATCAGCGGGCCCGCTGCGCCCGCGTGATCGAGATGCACGTGCGTGACCATCAGCCAGTCGATCGCATCGCGCGAGACGCCGGCTGCGTCGATCGCCTGGAGCACGGTCTGTGCGCAGGTCGCCGTGCCGCAGTCGATCAGCGCAGCACGCCCCTGCGATTCGACCAGATAGGCCGCGCACAACCCCGGCCGCACGTAGCCGGTGTCGATGATCGTGATCGCATGCGTGGTGTCGGGCATCGCGTCGCTCCTGCAGGCTGAGGCGACAGTCTAGGCCGCATGTGCGTGTGGACGAACCCGGCTTTGGTCGATGCGGGCGGAGTCATCCAGCGGACGCGACTCACGTGGGAACGGCCCTGGCCGCGATTCCGGTGCGACTGTCGGTGGCCGCATTGCGGGATTCGCGGTCAAGGCCGCTCGCACAGACATATGCCTTAAGGCGCGCGCAGCACCCGCCGCCGCAGCGCGAATGCAGCGCCGAGCACCGCGAGAAACACGCCGTAACCCAGCGCCGTCGCCAGGATCTGCGCCCACATCGTGCCGTGGCCGCGATCGGCGACCGCGTGCGCCCAGTGGATCGACACCAGGAACGCGACCACCGACGCCGCCAGGCTGACGAGATCGAACAGCACGCGGCGCGCGCCACGCGGCTGGCGCGGATACACCCAGAACAGCACGCCCAGGATCAGGAACCACGGCAGGAACAGCAGCAGCGCCAGGTTCTGGGCGACGGTCGGATTCACGAGGCGGCCTTCCCGGCATCGGCGGCGGCCAGCGCATCGAATGCGGCCTGCACGGTCGCGGCATCGACGCCGTCGCCCAGGGCGGCCGGCGCGTCGGCGAGCGCGAGTTCGCCGCGGCGCAGGCGCGCGATCGTCTGGCCGGCATCGCGCGGCGCATCGAAGGCCACGCTCTGCAGCAGCACGCGTTCGCCGTCGACGAGCTTGAAATAGAACTTCCCGTCGGCTTCGCGGTACTGCTTGAACACCGGCGGCGCGGCCTTGGCGGACGCGGGCGCGTCGGTGGGAATCGACGCCGCGCTGCCGAGGTTGCGCAGGCCGACCGCGTCGCGCAACTCGCGCAGCAGCGGAATCGCATAGCGCTCGCGCAGGCGCTGACCGCCATCGCGCAGGATGTCCTCGATATCGCCCGGCCGGGCAATCAGGTCCTCGTAGCGCTCGCGCATCGGCGCGATCTCGCGCTCGACGACATCGAACAGCTGCTGTTTCGCATCGCCCCAGCCGATGCCGTCGGCGAACGCGGCCGCGAAGCCCGCGGTCTCGTCCGGCGTCGCGAATGCCTGGTAGAGCTGGAACAGCGCCGAGCCGTCGGTCGACTTCGCTTCACCGGGCATCTTCGAATCGGTGAGGATCGAGAACACCAGCTTCTTCAGTTGCGCCTGCGGCACGAACAGCGGAATGGTGTTGTCGTAGCTCTTGCTCATCTTGCGGCCGTCGAGACCCGGCAGCGTCGCCACGTTGTCGTCGATCGCCGCTTCTGGCAGGTTGAACCAGTCGCGGCCGTAGACGTGGTTGAAGCGCTGGGCGAAATCGCGCGCCATCTCGATGTGCTGGATCTGGTCACGGCCCACCGGCACGCGGTCGGCGTTGAAGATCAGGATGTCGGCGGCCATCAGCACCGGGTACATGAAGAGACCGGCCGTCACCGCCGCATCGTCGTCCTCGCCGTCGGCGCGGTTCTTGTCGACCGCCGCCTTGTAGGCGTGCGCACGGTTGAGGATGCCCTTGCCGGCCACGCAGGTCAGCAGCCACATCAGTTCGGTCGTCTCCGGCACGTCGCTCTGGCGGTAGAACCACACCTTCGACGGATCCAGCCCGGCCGCGAGCCACGTCGCCGCGATCTCCAGCGTCGAGCGCTGGGTGCGGGTCGGGTCCTGGGCCTTGATCAGGCTGTGCAGGTCGGCGAGGAAATAGAAGCTCTCGGTGTTCGGCGCGCGGCTGGCGGTGATCGCCGGACGCACGGCGCCGACGTAGTTGCCGAGGTGCGGCGTGCCGGACGTGGTGATGCCGGTGAGGACGCGCTGGGGACGCTGGGACATGGGCTGCAGGCTACGGAAAACAGGGCGCCAGTCTAACCGCTGGCCGGCGCGCGCCCGGCCGTAACCCCGTTCGAGACGCGGGGCCGTTCGCCATCACACCAACCCCGCAAGAGACCGCCATGCACGCATCCCGTTCCGTCCGATCCGCCGTCTGGCTGCTGCTGGGCAGCCTGCTGGCGATGCCCGCCGCGCACGCGGCCCGCGCGTGGAAGGCGCACGAGCGTGTCCGTATCGAGGTCGTCGACCGCGACACCGGCAGCACGGCCCAGCCCGTATCGCATCGCGGCGACACCTGGATCGCCGGCACGCCGGGCGCGCCGTATGCGATCCGCCTGACCAACACGACGGGGGCGCGCGTTCTCGTGGTGCTGTCGGTCGACGGCGTCAATGCAATCAGCGGCGAGACCGCCGCGCCCTCGCAGACCGGCTACGTGCTCGCGCCCTGGCAGACGACCGAGATCACCGGCTGGCGCAAGTCGCATGCCGACGTCGCGCGCTTCGAGTTCGCCGCGCTGGGCGACAGCTACGCGGCGCGTACCGGCCGCGCGGACAACGTCGGCACGATCGGGATTGCGGTATTCGGTGAGCGCACAGCGCAGCCTCCTGTCGCAGTGTCACGGTCGCCCTACCCGGCACCGCCCTCGCCGCCTGCACCCGCTGCGCGGGGACGCTCGGCATCCGCCGCCTCCGATTCGGTTGCGGCCGAATCGAACGCCTCGAACGTGCACGCCCAGCGCCAGAGCATCGGCACCGGTCACGGCGCACGCGAATGGGTGCCGGTGTCGTCGACTGCGTTCGAGCGCGCCACGCGCAGCCCCGTGCAGATCACCACATTGCGCTACGACAGCGTCGATGCGCTGGTGGCGCGCGGTGTTCTGCCACGGCATCGCGCGTGGGCACAGGCGCGACGCCCCGAAGCCTTTCCCGGTGGGTTCGTACCGGATCCCTGAGCCGTACGGCCTTTGCGCAGCCGCACATGCGAACGGACCGGCGCAGGCCGGTCCGTTCCGGTGTCACTGGCCTCGCGCGTCATGACACGCGCAACGCCACGTCAGCTGTCGAGCGACTTCTCGAACTCCTTGACCTCGCGCTCGGCACGGTCGCGTTCCCAGCCGTACTTCTCCTGCAGCTTGCCGGCGAGATATTTGCTGTCGCCGGCCGCGACATCGAACACGTCGTCGGTCAGGTCACCCCACTTGGCCTGCGCCTTGCCCTTCACCTGGGTCCACTTGCCGGCAATGATGTCTTTGTTCATGGCGGTTGTTCCTGTCTTCGAATGGAAGCGGTGGCCGCGCCGGCGTCTTCTGCGCAGGCGGTATCCGCATGTGCATCCTCGCGCGCGGGGCATCAACCCGGAGTCGTCGAAACGTGAGTCGCGTCGTCACCTCGCTGAGCGGGCGTGGCCTGCATCCCCATGCGAAGAACAAAAAGAAGCCGGCTTGCGCCGGCTTCTTCGTGTGCGATGGACTGCGTGGATCAGGGGCGCGTGGTGGTGCCGCCGGTCCTGTTGGCGCTGTCTTCCACCTTCTCACCGACCTTCTGCACATCCTGGCCGGCGCCCTTCATGGTGTTGCAGGCAGTCAGGGTGCCGACGGTGAACATGGCGAGCAGCATCAGTGCGGTCAAACGCTTCATGGGATTCTCCAGGGATTCCGGTTTCGTGGCGAACGGCTGCGGACCTCCACAACCATGGCGCCGACTATAGGAACCTGCCTCGTGAAAGCCGTGTGCATCGATTCGCCGGCCGCACCGCGCGTTCAACGTTGCACGCGTGGCGTGAAGACGTGCGGTTCAGTCACGCATCAAGGTCGACTTGCCGAACAGGCTTTCGACCAGGTCCACCGCCAGCTCGGCGGTCGCATTGCCCTGGTCGAGCGCGGTGTTGACCTCGACGATGTCCAGCGAGCCCAGGCGCCCGCTGTCGGCGATCATCTCCATCACCAGCTGCGCTTCGCGGTAGTTGATGCCACCGGGCACCGGCGTCCCCGTGCCCGGCGCGATGGTCGGATCGAGCACGTCGACATCGAAGCTCACATGCAGATGGGTGTCGTCGTCGAGACCATCGAGCGCCTCCTCGACCACGCGGCGCATGCCGACCTCGTCGATGTAGCGCATGTCGTAGATGTCGAGGCCGTGTTCCTTGACCAGGCGCTTCTCGTCAGGATCGACCGAGCGGATGCCGATCTGGCGGAACTGCGCGACCTGCATCGACGGCGACACGCCGCCGAGTCCCGTCAGCACATCCGGGCCGATGCCGCACAGGCAGGCCACCGGCATGCCGTGCACGTTGCCCGAGGGAGTGATCTGCGAGGTATTGAAGTCGGTGTGCGCGTCGAGCCACAGCACGCGCAACTTGCGGCCGGTCGTCCGGCAATGGTTGGCGACCGCGGCGATCGAACCGATCGCCAGGCAATGGTCGCCGCCGAGCATGATCGGCATGCGTCCGCGTGCGAGCTCCGCACTGGACGCCTCGAGCACCGCGCGGTTCCAGGCGACCACCTGCTCGAGGTGGCGATAGCCGTCCTGCGGGCCGGTCCACGGATTCTTCGGACCCTTCAGGTCGCCAAGGTCGTCTACATCCACACCGCGCGCGATCAGCGCCTCGACCAGACCGGCGACACGCAGGCCTTCGGGGCCCATCGATGCGCCACGGCGGCCGGCGCCCACGTCGGTGGGCACGCCGAAGATCGACACCTGGGGATTTGTCTGCTGCATGACCTCTCCTGAGCGAATGCGCAGCCATCGCGCACATGGCGATGGCGGATGTGGCATCGACGCCGGGGTGGCCGTGGGGAGGCGCCGGGCAGGCGCGGGCGCACGCAGAACGACATCGGAACTGGTGCCGGCACCCGGATTCGAACTGGGGACCTACCGCTTACAAGGCGGTTGCTCTACCAACTGAGCTATGCCGGCATGGCATGCGGCAGGGCCGCGGCGGAATTCTAACCCGCATCCTGTTGCGCGTTGCAGTCGCGCGCCTCGGCGCGCGCAACACCAACCCGTGCGCGCAGGGCGTCACCGGTGTCGCCTTCGGCCAGCGTCGCGTCGATCCAGTAGCGCACGAGCGTACTGCCGAGCGGCGCGGCATCGGCCTGGAAGCCGGCATCGCGCAGCGCCTGCGCGCGCGCCCGGGCCGAGGCTTCGCTGCCGTATCGGCCCAGCGCGATGCCATTGGCTTCGGCGCCGTCGGCGATCACGTAGTAGTCGTCGAAGCCGGCGTCGAGCAGGCGCGCGACCATCGCATCGGTCGCGGCGCGATCGGGCAGGGGCGCCATCCAGACACGCCAGCCACGCGGGGTTTCGCCGACATCGCGCCCGCCCACGCGTACGGCCACCGGCGCCAGTTGCGCCAACGCCGCATCACGCGTCGCGGCATCGGCGAACGGACCCAGCGCGACGCATTGCGCCGGATCGGCTGCGCGCGGTGCCGGTTCGCCGGCCGCTTCTTCTCCCGTCTGGGCCGGCACCGCATCCGGCCGGTCGGATGCCGGCTCGACGGATGCGATGGCATCGTCCGCCGCCGGCTCACCGACCAGCCGCAACGTCGCCGGGCCCGTGTCGACCAGCGCGGCGGCATCGCCCGGATCACCGCGCACCGCCCACCACGCCGCAACGCCGAAGTTGAGGATCACCAGCAGGACGACGATCGCGCGCAGCAGCATGGTGAAATCCTACCCTTCCTGCGGCGTGATGCCGGCGCTCGCGCGCTGCCAGCGTGCGAGCCCGTGCAGCACCAGATCGGCGCGCCACTGCGCGTCGGGCAGGCGCGCCCGCAGGGCCTCGCCGCCGCCGCCGTGCAGCAACAGGCGCGGCCGCGTGCCGAGCCTCGCAGTCGCCTCCGCCAGACTGCGTTCGACCAGACCCAGCGCAGCACCTTCGCAACCGGAAACCAGTGCGTCGTCGGTGTCATCGGCGAACTCGGCATACGCGCCGCCGCTCGGTGCGAGCTGGGCCACGCGCCGGTGCAGGGCTTCACGCATCAGCGTCGGCGACGGTGCGATGCGTCCGCCGAGATGGCGCCCGCCGCCATCGATCAGATCGACGGTCAGTGCGGTGCCGACGCCGACCACCAGCGCCGGCTCGCCATCGGCGTGCGCGGACAGCAGCGCGAGGAACCGGTCAACGCCGAAGCGCGCCGGATCGGCGTAGGCGATCGTCAGGCCGTCGAGCGTGGGCAGCGTGTGCGCCAACTGCACCTGCGCGCCACGCGCGGCCAACGCATCGAGCAGGATCATCCGCAGCGCAGGCGAAGCAACGCTGGCGACGATCGCCACGTCGATGTGCGCCGGCAGTTCCTCGAGCCACTCGGGATCGAAACCGCCTTCCACGTGCGCGGTGCCCTGCACCGCGCCGATGCGCCCATCCTGCGCGAGCGGCGCGAACTTCAGCCGGGTATTGCCCAGATCGAACAGCCAGGTCTTCATGCGATGCCCTCCTTGCGCACGCTGACCTCGCCCGCGTGGAAGACGCGCAGTGCGCCGTCCACGTGGACGCGCAGCGCGCCGTCGTCCCCGATGCCCGCGGCGATGCCGCGCAGCGTGCCGTTGCCGGTCTGGATGTCCACGGCCGCGCCGTCGAGCGCGTCGATGCGTGCGTAGCGCGCGCGGAACGGCGTCAGACCTTCGCTGTCGAACAGGTCCAGCGCCCGCAGCCATGCGCCCAGCAATGCGGCGGCCAGCGCGTCGCGCGTGGGTGGCGCGTCCGCGCAACAGGTCGCCAGATCGGTCCACGGCTGGTCGATTGCCGCCGCCTGGGCCTCCGGCATGCGCACGTTGACGCCGATGCCGAGCACCGCGCGGACCGGCCCGGCGTGCTCGCCACCGCCCTCGACCAGGATGCCGCCGAGCTTGCGCAACCCATCCGCCTCGACGACGACCAGATCGTTCGGCCACTTCAGCCGCACAGCCTCGATGCCCAGCCCGCGCAGCGCCTCCACCGCGGCGACGCCCGCGACCAGGCTCAGCCCGCCGAGACGCGCCAGGCCGCCGTCGAAGCCGCGCTGCAGCGACAGGTAGAGATGCGCTGCCAGCGGCGACTGCCAGCTGCGCCCGCGACGCCCGCGGCCGCCGGTCTGGCGTTCGGCCAGCAGCACTTCGGCGTTCGCGCCCGGCATCGGCCGGCGCAGCAGTTCGGCGTTGGTCGAATCGATGCTCCACGCGATATCCAGCGACGCCATGCGCGCACGATCCGCCGCGCTGAGCGCATCGAGGATCGCGTCGGCATCGAGCAGCGACAGCGGCTGCGCAAGCGCGTAGCCGACGCCGGCCCGCGCAACGATGGGCACGCCGGCCTCGCGCAGCAGCTCGATCCGCTTCCACACCGCGGCCCGGGTCTGGCCCGATGCCTGGGCCAGCGTGTCGCCGGAGACCGGGCCTGCGATCAGGCGCTGCAGCAGCGTGCGTTCGGGCGATTGCGCCGTGGGAGGCGGGGAAGGCGGGGACGAAGACATCGCCCGATTATCGGCGAGCCCGGCGCCGGGTGTCGCCCATTGCCGCGACGCAGCGTCGCCGCAGCAGAACGTGCGCTATGCTCGGCAGGTTGTGCGTCCCGCTTCCTTCCAGGGTGATCCGATGTCCGCACGTCTGATGGTCTGCTTGCTGTTGCTGGGCGCGAGCCTGCCCGTCATTGCGCGCGACGCGATCACGGACACGGCTGCCGATACGCCCTGCCCGCCCGCGGCGAATGCGCCCCACAGCGATCCGTCGCTGGACACCGCCAACATGCGCCGTGCGCCCGCAGCAGGCAGCGCATCCAAGGTCCGCCCGGCCGTGACCGGCGGTGGCGAGACCGAGGGCCCGGCCCGCGGGCCGCGCTGGCACAGCTTCCTGCCGGGCATGTTCCGCTGACGGAATCGCCAGGCACGTGCGTTCGCTGATCCGCCGCCTGTTTGCAGGCGCGCCTCCACCGGTTTCCGATGCCGACTGGGCGGCCACCGTCGACCGGCTGCCGTGGGCGAGAGCGCTCGATGCGACTGCGCAACCGAAACTGCGCGCGCTCGCTGCACTGTTCCTGCACCGCAAGACGATCACCCCGGTGGCCGGCCTGGAACTGGACGACCGCGCGCGCCTCGCCCTCGCCACGCTGTGCTGTCTGCCGCTGCTCGAATTCGGCGAGGAAGGCCTGCACGGCTGGTCGCAGTTGATCGTCTATCCCGAAGCCTTCCGGGTGAACCGCAGCCACGTCGATGCCGCAGGCGTGATGCACGAATGGGACGATGAATTGATCGGCGAATCCTGGGACAGCGGTCCGCTGGTGCTGTCCTGGGCGGATGTCGAGTCCGATATCGCCGAACCCGATGCCGGATTCTGCGTCGCGGTACACGAGATGGCGCACAAGATCGATGCGCTCGACGGCGTGCTCGACGGCACCCCCCCGTTGCCGCGCGACTGGCAACGCGCATGGGCGTCGGATTTCCAGCGCAGCTTCGATGCCTTCGTCGCACGCGTGGATACCGGCGAGGAGATGCCGATCGATCCCTACGCGGCCGAAGCGCCGGAAGAATTCTTCGCCGTCTGCAGCGAGTACCACTTCAGCGCGCCGGCGCTGCTGCGTGAAGTCCTGCCGGATGTCGCCGCGCATCTGACGCGGTTCTACGGCCCCTCGCCGTTCGAAGCGAACGGCTAGAACCCCGGCGGCAGGCGCACCGAGAAGCAGGCGCCGCCGAGTTCTTCGGAGCGCCCCACCTGCAGTTCGCCGCGGTAGCTGTGCACGATGTCCTGCACGATCGACAGACCGATGCCGTGCCCCTGCACGCGCTCGTCGCCGCGCACGCCGCGCTGCAGGATCGATGCGACGCGATCGGCCGGAATGCCCGGGCCGTCGTCCTCGACGATCAGCAGCAGCCCCGGGCGGCGATTGGGTGCAGTCTCGCCCGGACGCACGGTCAGCAGGACACGTGACTTCGCCCACTTGAACGCATTCTCGAGCAGATTGCCCAGCAGTTCCTGCAGATCGCCCTGCTCGCCATGAAAACGCGCGCTCGCATCGATCTCGAACTCGCAGACCGCGCCCTTGGCCGCGTAGATCTTCTCCAGTCCGCGCACGATCTGCTCGGCGCTGGGCTCGATCTCGATCGCGGCGGAGAACAACTGGTGACCGCTCGAGGCCGCGCGCGCGAGCTGGTAGGTCACCAGATCGTTCATGCGCTGCAGCTGCGTCTCCACTTCCTCGCGCAGTTCGGCATCGCCACTGCCCGCGTCCAGACGCGAACGCAGCACCGCGAGCGGTGTTTTGAGACTGTGGGCGAGATCTGACATCGTGTTGCGCTGGCGCGTGAGGTGTTCGCGCTCACTGTCGATCAGCGCGTTGATGCTCTCGGTCAGCGGTTGCAGTTCGTGCGGATGCTGCATGCCCATGCGCTCGGACTGGCCACGCTGCACGCGCACCAGTTCGTGCTCCACGCGCCGCAGCGGCCACAGGCTCCAGCGTACGATCAATCCCTGCAGCAGCAGCAGGATCACGCCGGCCACGCCGAGGTTGACCCACAGTGCCGCGCGGAACACGCGCACTTGCCGCGGCACGATGCCGGCATCCTCCATCACGTAGATGGTGTAGCCGAACTCCTCGTCGCTGCGGCCATCCGGCGCCCAGACCAGCCCCAGTCCGTACCGGTACACCTCGCCCGGGGTGCCGTTGCTCTGCACCATCGGCAGCGGTCCTTCGAACTTTTCCTCGCGCGCCGACAGCATGGTCGCTTCGGGCAACTGCGGCCCGGAAGCCGAGTGCGAGGCCCAGGACCCCGCAGGCAGGATGACTTCCGCATAGAGGCCACTGCCCGGGCGCTGGAAGCGCTCGTCGAGCACCGAGGATTCGGACAGGTACATGTCTCCGCCGCGCAGGAAGTCGATCTCACTCGCGTAGGAATAGACGTAGCTGCGCAGCCGCTCGCGCTGCCCCTCACCGGCGACGTTGATGAAGGCGCGATCGAGCGCATATCCCGCGAGCGCGAGGAATGCGAGCAGGCCCATGCTCGCCGCCAGCAGTTGCCGGGCACGCAGGGAGCGCGGACGCAGCCGCGCGGACAGTGGGGTACGGGACGCCATTGCAGGAATCATAGGACCTGCCCGGTATCGCCGGCCTCAGGCCGGCGGTCAGGCACTGGCCGCATTCGCAGCCAGCGAGGGTGATCAACCCTCGCCGTTGCGCGGGATCGCGAAGCGGTAACCACGACCGCGGACGGTCTCGATGGGCTTGAGCGTGCCTTCGGGATCGAGCTTCTTGCGCAGACGGCCGATGAAGACCTCCAGCACGTTCGAGTCGCGGTCGAAATCCTGCTGGTAGATGTGCTCGGTGAGATCGGCCTTCGAGACCAGTTCGCCGGCATGCATCATCAGGTACTCGAGCACCTTGTACTCGTAGCTGGTCAGGTCGACATTCTTGCCATCGACGCTGACGGTCTGTGCGGCGAGATCGAGCGTAACCGTGCCGCATTCGAGCGTCGGCTTGCTCCAGCCCGCAGCGCGGCGCACCAGCGCGTTGATGCGCGCCAGCAGCTCTTCGACGTGGAACGGCTTGACCAGGTAATCGTCGGCGCCCTGCTTGAGGCCGTCGACCTTGTCCTGCCAGCTCGAGCGCGCAGTGAGGATCAGCACCGGAAACTGCTTGCCTTCCTCGCGCAGGGCCTTGATCAGCTCCATGCCCGACATCTTCGGCAGGCCGAGATCGATGATGCCGACATCGAACGGCACCTCGCGCCCCATGTACAGGCCCTCTTCGCCATCCTGGGCGGCATCGACCGCGAAGCCTTCGCGCTTCAGGCGCGCGGCGAGGGTTTCACGCAGAGGGGCTTCGTCTTCGACGAGCAGGATTCGCATGGGTCAACTCCGGTCTGACGGCCGGCCCGGCCGTGAATGGGGGCGAGGATGCCGGATCAATCGTCGTCGCCGCGTGCACGGGACTGCCGGCCGCGCTGGCCGGGATCGTCGACGTAGATGCGCACGCGACCGCTATCGTCCATCACCTTGACGCGGTTGAGGTCGCGGCCGTCGGAGCGCATCTGTTCGATGCTGAGCACGCGGCCGCGGGTGTTGCGTTCGATCCGCCGCACCGATTCGGTCATCGAGTCCTGCGCGCGCTGGCGACCGGTCTCCGGCCGCTGCACCGACGCGCGCATTTCGGGACCGCGTGCGGCGGGGCCCCGCGGCGGCGGTTCCTGGGCGACCGCCAGCGTCGTCGCCGCGCACAGCAGCACGGCGATCAGGGCGCAACACGGACGACGGAACGACGGGGCGGGCACGGCCACTCCTGAGGGGGACGGGGCGATCTGGCAGACGTGGGATGGTCGGGCCGAGGCGGTGAATCCGTCCTTAACTTTTCGTTGACAAGGCTGTATCCGTTCAGCTTCAAGCCTTTCGCGACGCGCTTTCCGGTACGGGTGACGGGTCACTGGCGTCACGCCGCCTGGCGCGCGGCGAAGGTCTGGGTCGCGTCCAGCGCCCGCTCCACCAGTGACCAGCCAGCACCGGGCAGGTGCGCGCCCTCGCTGAGCACCTGCCGGAACAGGCGGCCGCCGGGCTGGCCGTGGAACAGGCCGAGCACGTGCCGGACGATGTGCTTCAGAGCAACGCCTTCGGCCATGCACGCCTCGACGTAGGGCCGCAACGCGCGCAGCAGATCCGCGCGCGACCGCAGCGGTGCACCGGACAGCGTCGCGTCCAGCGCGTGCAACAGATAGGGATCGTGGTACGCCGCGCGACCGAGCATCACACCGTCAACCTGCGCCAGTTGTTCCAGGGCGAGGGCCTGCGTGGCGATGCCACCGTTGAGCACGACCGGCAGCGTCGGACGTTCGCGCTTGAGCCTGTGCGCCCAGTCGTAGCGCAGCGGCGGGATGTCGCGGTTCTCCTTCGGCGACAGGCCGTTGAGCCAGGCGTTGCGGGCATGCACGACGATCATCGACGCGCCCGCGGCCACCGCGCCATCGACGAAACCCGCGAACGCGTCGTAGTCGGCATCGTCGTCCACGCCGAGTCGGCATTTCACCGTCACCGGCACGTCGCTGGCCTGCGCCATCGCCGCGACACAGTCGGCGACGAGCCCTGGTTCGCGCATCAGGCAGGCACCGAAACGCCCGGCCTGCACGCGGTCGGAGGGGCAGCCGCAGTTGAGGTTGATCTCGTCGAAGCCGTGATCGGCGGCGATCCGCGCGGCCTGTGCGAGTGCGTCGGGTTCGCTGCCGCCGAGCTGCAGCGCAAGCGGCGACTGCAACGGGGTCTTCGCCAGCAGCCGCGTGCGATCGCCATGGATCACCGCCTTCGCATGCACCATTTCCGTGTACAGCCGCGCGCCCGGCGCCAGCAGCCGGTGGAATTCGCGGCAGTGCGCGTCGGTCCAGTCCATCATCGGGGCGACGGATAGCTTGATGGACGCTTCGTATCGGGAATTCATGCACTTACCTCGTTCCGGGCCGTCGTGGGTCACCCGCTAACACCCTGATTTTCCCGCCCGCTCCCGGCTCCGCGCACCATTGGTGTACCACGACCAGCCTGGTACACCATGGCGACCTTCCAGCCCCGCGGGGGCAAGTGGCGCGCCATTGTGCGCCGCAAAAGCTTCCCGTCTCAAACGCGCACGTTCCCGACCAAGACCGCGGCCAAGACCTGGGCCGATCGCATCGAACGCGAGCTTGCCGAGCGTGAGGCCAGCGGGACCACGGCGCAGGACGATGCCACCATCGGCGACCTGATCGACTGGCGCACGCGCGAGCTCGGCAGCGCGAAGGCGATATCGAAGACACAGGCCGGAAACATGACGCGCCTGCGCGAAGGCTTGGGCTCCATCGTCGCGCGGAGGCTCACGGCGAACGATGTGATCGGGTCCTACCCCGTTTCCACGGACGGTTTGACGACGTCTGAAAACTGCTGATCGATCCTCGCCACTCTACGTCGCATACGGGGTTGTGGAACCGCTCCAGGTAGTCGAACAGGTCGGCCCGCGCCTCG